>JAEEGL010758700.1_pt1 | contig 10588 bp, 5 predicted proteins | sample 9134231 | NCBI WGS metagenome assembly JAEEGL01 (sample SAMN16246548, study PRJNA631951) | gut metagenome | biome: gut microbiome; feature: rumen; material: fiber-attached | host: Bos | place: Iran: Karaj | collected 2018-10
AATGTCTGGCAGAGGACGGCTATCTTTTTGTTTCAATAAGTGAAATTGCCCAGCTGGATTCTTCGATAGTTCCTTCTTCACTTGAAAAAGTTGTTGACGGAAGCGTTTTCTATTTCCATAAACCGGGTAAATCTCAAGGAGGCATTTAATGGCAGCAGTCTCAAATGATATAACCGAAAGCTACATTTCAGAAGTCAAAGAGCTTATTGAGTCAGCCCGAAAAGACATAATTGGTCTAAAGAATCAGGATAAGGCACCGGAAACACTTACACGCCTCTTGAGGAGTCTGCATACTATAAAGGGTAATTCCAGAATGCTCGGCTTTTCTACAGTTGAAAAACTTGCCCATGCGATAGAGGATATTTATAAAAGCGTAAAGGATTCTAAGATTCAGAATACAGACCGTCTCATAAAACTTGTTTATGCAGTTACAGATAAAATTGATGACTGTCTTCATATGATAAGCAGAAAAGGAAGCGATACACAAAATATAGATATCTATCTTCAGTATTGTGATAAGCTTGCCGCAGGAGAGTTGATAGATATTGAAACTTTTATTGCAGAAAACAATAAGAAGAATGGTCTTTTTCTTGAAGAAGTTGATGACGAAGATTATTCTGAAAATCTTAGTGACATTCAATCAATCAGAATAAAGCTCTCACGAGTAAATGAAATCATTTCCGCTTTTGATACAATGATTACCCGCGAATTCCATTTGAAATCGCAGCTGGATGAACTTCAGAAATTTGAAGAGAAAATCGGAAGTCATGAACTTTCAAAAATCCGTAAACAGTTTGAAAATGATATTTACGCTCTGGAAACATCGATTTTCAGTGTACAGGAAAAAGCCTTCGACTTACGAATGCTTCCGATCAGTATTGTTCTTCGCCCTCTGGAAAACACAATCGCAATCGAAGCCTTGAATCTCAAGAAAAAAGTAAGATGTGAGATTCCTGAAACAGACATCGCTATTGATAAAGTAATTCTCGAAGAGCTGGGTGATATTCTTATGCACCTTATCAGGAATGCCCTGGATCATGGAATTGAATCACCGGCAGAACGTAAAAAAGCCGGTAAAGCCGAAGAAGGCTGCGTATCTGTTACCTGTACCCGTGAAGCAAAATTTATTGAATTGAAAATTTCTGATGATGGCCGCGGTCTTGATTATGAAAAAATCCGCAATAAGGCAATCAAGCTTTATCCTGAAAGAACAGAAGAAATTCAGAATATGAACGACAGAGAGCTTTCACAGTTCCTCTTCCAGTCAGGCTTTTCTACAAAAGAAGAAGTTACGGAACTTTCCGGACGTGGTGTCGGACTTGATGTTGTCTGGTCGAATGTTGAAAAAATCAAGGGGCGCGTAAGAATCGAAAGTACTCCGGGACAGGGAACTTCTTTCATCCTTCACTTCCCACTTTCTCTTTCAACCCTTCAGGGACTTTTCATTTATTCGAATAAGGACAAATATCTTATTCCTGCCCAGCATATTGTTGATATCATTTACAGAAAGAAATCTGATTATATAGTTCTTCAGAATCAGAATTATATAAGACTGGATAATCAGTTGATTCCCTGCTTCCCGCTCTCTTCTCTTTTTGAAGACCGCAAAGCCGGTATCGCTCAGGATGAAGAACCGATTCTGATTGCCGAATATATGGAACAGAGAATCGGTATCATCGTAGAACAGGTTGAACAGTATGTTTCTCTTGTCGTAAAACCTATGCCTGAAGGCCTGCGCGACTGTTCAATTTTTCAGGGAATTGTTTTTGATGAGCATTACGATATTGTTCCTATCCTTCATGTTCCGGATATTTTACAGAGATTCAAATCTCTGCGTGGTTATGATATCAAAAAATTTGAAGCGGCAACTCAGAAGAAGATTTCAAGAATTCTTGTAGTTGATGATTCTTCTACTACAATCGAAGTTGAGCGTTCAATTCTTGAGGGCGCAGGTTATGATGTAGACGATGCCTTTGATGGACTTGATGCTCTTGAAAAAGCCAAGGCAAAGAATTATGACCTGATTCTTACGGACCATGAAATGCCTCGTATGACCGGACTTGTACTTCTTGATAATCTCCGTCGTCTTGACCAGTATCGGGAGACCCCGGTTGTCGTTGTTACGGCAGATAATAACCGTCAGCTGGCAGAAGAATTCGAAAGACTTAAAGCTGGTGCCGTTATTTCAAAAGGTGAATTTAAGCGCGGAAGATTGATAAGTGCAATTAAAGAACTTTTAGGAGAAGTATGATGACAAAGAAAATTCTTATACTTGAAAGCTCTATAACAGTTCAAAAACTCTTTACAAAGACACTGGATAGTAAAAAATATACAGTGAAATTTGTGAAGGAAGGAAAAGCTTTATTCACTACTCTCCCCGATTTTAATCCTGATTTATTGCTTATCAATTGTGATATTCAGGAGCCTCGCAGCTTTGAAATCGTAAAAATTCTCCGTTCAATTGATTGCTTAAAAGAACTCGCCATTGGTTTGTATGCGAATATTCCAACGGCTTTGGACGAGGTCTTTGCGGCTGAATGCGGGGCTAATACCTTTATCAGACTTACATCCGATACTCTTGAACAGAATATTGATGAGCTTGCTGAAATAGAAAGTCAGAAAATCAGCAGCGCAAAAATTGTGCAGGTAAAAAAATACTTTGAGGATAATTCTCTTTTTACAAATACCGCAGACCTGCTGAGCACCTCTTCCTATAAAAATGCGATGCTTTCCAGAATCATCAGGCTTGTTGATCTGATTGATAATCTTGAAGAAATGATCCGCAACTATCTCCTCTTTATTGCGGAAATATGTGAAGTACCTTTAGCCGCAATGTACACCCTGGAGAACGACGGTCCGCACGGCTATTATGTGTGCGCAGAAAACCTGGACGAAAAAGCAATAGCCGACTTTATAAGTGTCTGTGCCGCTGATTTTGAAAAACAGCAGGACGGCTGCAATGTCTCTAAACTTCATCCTGAAAAACTTGATTCCGGGGGCCAGCTCGACCAGTTCTACAGTAACGAAGTTCAGCTTTCAAGTTACGAAACCCAGGCCCTAAAAATACGAAATGAAACTATAGCGACGGTACATATTGTTTCAGAAGGAAACATTATGACTGCAAAACAAAGCTATTTTGAATTCTGCGCAAAAACAGCAGTTGAAGTTTTTGACAAGGCCCTCATCGTTCAGAAAAAGATGTTCTTTGAAAAAAGAATACGCCGAGCCTTCAGCCGCTTCGTCCCTGAACAGATTATCGATAATCTTGTAATGCAGGCCGATGCTACAGATGAAAAAATTGGTGTTGGCGAAACCCGTGCCGTCGCAATTCTTTTCAGCGATATCCGCTCCTTTACAAATATCAGTGAGAAAAACCGTGCCGACGTCCTTGTGGCTTTCTTAAACCGCTATTTTTCGACCATGGTTGAAATCATTAAAAAGCATGGCGGTACAATCGACAAATTTATCGGTGACGCTATCATGGCAGAATTTGGAACTCCGGTAAGTTATGATGATAACTGCCGCCGCGCTGTCATGGCTGCCTACGAAATGCGCGATGCCTTAGACACTATTGAACTGGGTGACCTTGTAATGCCGGAAGGTATGAAGTTCAATATCGGAATCGGAATTCATTATGGCGATGTAATTGTCGGTTCAATCGGTTCAAAAGACAAAACCGATTATTCAGTAATCGGTGATAATGTTAACCTCGCTTCCCGTCTTGAAGGCCTTACAAAAACTTATGGCTCTCAGATTCTTGTAAGCGAAAGTGTCCGTAATGACGCCGGCGAAAATTCTTTCTGCTTCCGTCATCTGGATGATGTACGCGTAAAGGGAAAGAAAAATGCGGTTCCGATTTATGCCGTTGACCGCAGCGCAGATGAGTTCCCCGCTGAATATAAAGATGCCTATATCAAAGGCATGGAGTTATATAAACAGGGAATCTGGAATCTTGCCAGTGATTATTTTTATGAAGCCTTAAAAGCTGTTAAGGGTGATAAGGCGGCTCAGCTTATGTTAGACCGCTGTAACGAGTTTATAAAGAATCCGCCTGAAAACTGGGACGGCGCGATTGCCTTTATGACTAAATAATTATGTATAGAAGGAAAGTTTTTCACAGGAGGAACAAATGAAAACTTTTAAGAAATATTTATTAACTATCTTAGCCACAACCTATACAGGAGTCTTTTTTCTAAGAATCTTTCATTATGCATTTATTTATGAAAAGCCTTCTGAAATCATATTGGGCTGTGTGCCTACGGTTTTTATAACCTTAGCTCTGATTTTAATCTGTTCCGCCTTCCAGTGGCCGCTTCTTAATAACTTTGATAAAACGGTTGAAAAAATTAAAAAGAACGGCATCCAGATTTCTAAGAAAGATACTAAAAAGCTTATGAAGGCTTACCGCAATTATGACATCATAATCATTATAGCACATATTTTTGGCTTCCTGATTGGAGCCGGTTCTACCGCAATTATTTCCTCCGCAAAAGGTATTGCTCCTTTTAATCCGATTACCTTTACCCTGATTGAATTGCAGTCTGTTGCAATCGGCTTTATGTGTTATACCATCAACTATGTTCTTGTAAAAAGAATTCATATGGCAACTGAAATGCGCTCGGTTGGAATCAGACTTACTGAAAATCTTTCCCGTGTTCAGAATGTTGCGATGTGGGCTTCTGTTGATACTGCTATAATCAATATGATGACTGTTCCTTACGGAATTATTCTTAATTCAAGAGGTGCTTCTTATAATATTTTCCTTGGTTATTCTCTGATCGGCTGGTTTATCAGTCTTGTAGAATTCTTCATCGTATTCAAGGTGATTACAAAGCGCATTCAGAAAACTCAGAAATCAATCAGTGATAATCTTCTTGCTGAATCCACTACTCTTGCGGAATCTACAAGGCAGAGTGCGGAAAACAGCCAGAATCAGACTGCAGCTGTAAAAGAAATTGTGGCAACAATGCATGATTCTACTGAACTCGCAACCAATATCGGTGAAAAAATTAAAGAGGTTACAACTCTTGCTGAACAGTCGCGCGATGCGGTTATTTCCGGTAATAAGGCTTTACAGGATAACGTTGATGAACTTCAGAATATTAAAAATACAAATATGCTTACCATCGATGGTATCAAAGACCTGAATACTAAGATTAACGGAATCTGGGATATCGTAAGCATTATCAATAACGTAGCTGATAAAACTAAAATCATTGCCTTTAATGCTGAGCTTGAAGCGTCAAACTCTGGAGAAGCCGGAAAGAACTTCCATGTTGTTGCGACAGAAATCCGCCGTCTTTCAGATAATATTATTGACAGCATTAAGGAAATCAGGGATATAATTACAGATATTCAGAAGGCTTCTGATACCCTTATTCAGGATAGTGAAAAAGGTTCTGCTCAGATTGAAAGCGGTTATGAAAGTGCCCGCTCTCTTGAAAGCGGCTTTGAAAGCATCATGCAGTCCGCTAAGGCTACTGCAGACAGTTCGAATGAAATTCTCAGCAACGTTGATCAGCTTACAAGTGCCAGCGAACAGATTTTCATTGCGCTCCAGCAGATTGCAAAGGGAATAGAAACCTTCTCTACTAATACATCAAGTATTTCAACGTCATCGGAGACTGTTAAAGAGATTGCAAGTTTGTTATAATGAGGATTTGTATGAAACTAAATGCTCCAAACGACAGTAGAATGAACTCAACCTTAAATGACATCTTAAAGAGAAAAGGACCTCATAAAATCTACTTTGCTATATTACTTCTTATCTATGCCGTTACAATGGTTCTTTTAGGAAAGGCTTCGCATACTAACGGGGTACTTATGATTTTTGGGGCACCAATTCCCTATCAGCTGATTACAGGTGTTTATTCATCAATTGCAAATCTTTCTTTAATCTGTCTTGTTGCCTTATATGGTAAACCAGGTTTTTATGTATCTCTGATACTTTTAATCTGCGATTTACCAAGTTTATTATCTGCAATTCTGGTAAGACATGTTTATACGAGTATTCCTGGTATCTTCACAATTATATTTACAATAATCGCTATAATTGTCCTCTTTATAAATAATGTTTTTATAGACAAGGTACAGAAAAAGCTGAAGGAACAGGCCATTACTGATAATCTGACAGGATTACCAAACAGATATGCCTGCAATGATTTTATTGATGAGCTTATCAAACACAATAAAAAGTTCGCCATTGTAATGATTGACTTGAACAATTTTAAGAATATCAACGATACAATGGGGCATAATGTCGGAAACAATGTTCTTGTAGAGATTGGTAAAAGATGGAAGGAAGCAACTGAATCAGGTCTTTCCGGTACTTATGATTTTATTGCCCGTCAGGGTGGCGATGAATTCATTCTGATAATAAGAGACTATACTTCTGATGAAGAACTCATTAATTCCATTAATTATTATGAGAGTATTCTTGAAGAGAAAATTGTAATCCATGAATGGGACTATTTTATTACGGCAAGCTTCGGTTATGTAGAATTTCCGGATGATTCAAATAACAGAGAAACTCTTATTTCATATGCTGATGCCGCAATGTATGAAATCAAACGTACAAATACCAGTAAGCATATTTTGAAGTTTACACCGGATTTGAAAGTAGAAAGCAAAAAGAATGTTGAAATAGAACGTAAAATCAGAAATGCTCTCGCTGATAATTCTATCTTCTTTAATCTTCAGCCTCAGTATGATATAGACCATAATCTGCATGGCTTTGAAGCTCTTGCCCGTATGAAGGATGAAAACGGAAATCTTGTCAGCCCGGCAGAATTCATTCCTGTTGCGGAAAAGGTAGGACTAATTGATAAGGTAGACAGTCTGATTTTGAAAAACTCAGCAACCTTCTTTGCAAATCTTATCCGTAAGTCTCACACAAATCTCTGTCTTAGTATAAATGTTTCTGTAAGACATATGATTAAAGATGATTTCGTTGGTGAAATCCAGAGTATCTTACTTACCAGCGGACTTCCCGCTGATCAGCTTGAAATCGAAATTACTGAAACAATAATGCTGGATAATGAAAACAAGGCCCTGAATACTATCAAGCTTCTTAAAGATATGGGAATAAGAATTGCAATTGATGATTTTGGAACCGGCTATTCTTCTCTGAGTTATCTTAATAAGATTCCTGCGGATATTCTTAAGGTTGATAAATCCTTCATCGATAAAATGAATACTTCTGAATCTTCAAAGCAGTATGTTGCGACAATTATTTCTATTGGTCATCTCATGAACTTTGATGTTATTTCAGAAGGTGTTGAAGATGAAGATCAGCTTGAAACCCTGAAAGCTATCGGTTGTGATATGATTCAGGGCTTCATCTGGGGAAAACCTATGTTACCGGAAGAAGCGGAGGAGCTTGTTCTTAAAGAAGCAAATTTCTAATCTTCTACCTTAAGAACTTCGCGGCGGTACTTTGTACCAATCTCAGTAAGCTTGAACTTCTGGATTTTACCGGAACCTGTCATCGGGAACTCATCCATGAACATAATCAGCTGCGGCCACTTGAACTTAGAAAGCTTGTCGCGGCAGAACTCAATTACATCCTGTTCTGTAAGTGTCTTTCCTTCATGAAGAATGATAAAGGCTCCGGTGATTTCGCCGTAACGTTCTGACTTAACAGCCGCTACCTGAATGTCTTTAATTTCCGGCATCTGGATAAGGAACTCTTCGATTTCACGAGGGTAAATATTTTCACCACCACGGATAATCATATCCTTGATACGGCCGGTAATTTTGTAGTTTCCGTTTTCGTCTTTTACGCCAAGGTCACCGGAATGAAGGTAGCCGTTTGCGTCGATTGTTTCGGCAGTTGCTTCCGGCATCTTGTAGTAGCCCTTCATTACGTTCCAGCCCTTACAGCACATTTCACCCTGCACTCCAACCGGACATTCCTTGCCGGTCTCTGGATCAAGAACTTTTACGTCAATTCCTTCGAAGGCATCGCCTACTGTTGTAGCACGAACTTCAAGGCTGTCGTTCCAGTGGCTCTGGGTCATACCAGGACTTGTTTCTGTAAGACCGTAAACAGAAGTAATTTCGGTCATGTGCATTTCGTCATTAACGCGCTTCATCAGTTCAACAGGAACACCTGAACCAGCCATAATACCTGTACGCAGAGAAGTCAAATCAAACATGCTGAACATAGGATGATTGAGCTCAGAAATAAACATTGTTGGAACGCCGTAAAGCGAAGTACACTTCTCTTTCTGAATTGAAGCAAGTGCAACAAGAGGATCAAAGCTTTCGAGAAGTACGTGTGTACCGCCATGAGTAAGGACTGCCATAACTCCAAGTACAATTCCGAAACAATGGAATAGAGGAACAACAAGACAGAGTTTATCGTTTTCTGTATAGCGCATGCGTTCACCGATGATAAAGCCGTCGTTAATGATATTGCGGCTTGTAAGCATAACGCCCTTAGGGAAGCCTGTTGTTCCCGAAGTATACTGCATGTTTACAACATCTTCAGGTGTAACTTCGTCTTCAATTTTATGAATGATTTCGATATCAACATGCTGACCAAGAAGAAGCAGCTCTGGAGTTGAATAAAGTCCGCGGAATTTTTCTGGTCCCATGAAAACTACATTTTTGAGGCATGGGAAGCGCTTAGACTTTAAGCAGCCGCGTTCGTATTCATCAAGTTCAGGAACCAGTTCCTTAATCATCTGAACGTAGTTTGAATCCTTTACACCGTCTGTGAGACAAAGTGTTGTAAGGTCAGCCTGTTTTACAAGATATTCAAGTTCGTGGAGTTTGTATGATGTATTAACTGTAACCGCAACGGCTCCAAGACGAGCGCAGGCGAACATATAAGTAAGCCAGTCCGGAACGTTTGTTGCCCAGATACCGACATTGTCTCCCTTGCGGACACCAATTGCATATAGTCCGCAGGCCATGTCGTCAACGCGTTTATCAAACTGAGCGTAAGTAAAGCGTAAGTCGCGGTCTGCATATACCATGAATTCGTGTTCAGGATTTGCCTGTGTTTTCTGTCTTAAAAGCTGAGATAAAGTTAATTCGATCATTAAATGCTCCGTCATCCCGAACTTGTTTCGGGATCTAATAGATGCTGAAACTAGTTCAGCATGACATATATTTGAAATAATATAGAAAAAAGCCCAATTATTCAATATAAAAACTTAAAATATAGTAAATATATTTAGTATAATTGAAGCAATAGAAAAATATGACAAAAAAAATATCGCAAACTGGCCCTTTTCGATATATAATATTTATATGAACGATTTATTTGAAAGAACAATTCTTATTGTAGATGATGAAGAAATTAACCGTGAAATTCTTGGTAATATAATTCAGTCTGAATATAAAGTTATTTACGCAGCTGATGGAAAAGAGGCCTTAGATAAAATACATAATCAGGGAAATGCCATTTCTCTTGTTTTACTGGATCTGCTTATGCCGGTTATGGACGGTAATGCAGTTCTTAAGGCCATGAACGATGAAGGAATTATTACCGATATTCCTGTAATCGTTCTTACCTCTGAAAAATCCAGCGAAATAGAAAGCCTTAAACTTGGGGCTGCTGACTTCCTTACAAAGCCTTATGATTTGCCGGAAGTAATTCTTGCCCGCGTCCGCCATTCAATTCAGCTTTTTGAAAATTCAAAAATAATTCATGCAACAGAATTTGATAAACTTACCCTGCTCTACAGCCCGGACTTTTTCTTTGAATATGCTTCGCAGTTTGACCAGCGTTTCCCGGATAAGGTGATGGATGCACTTGTTGTAAACTTTACCCGTTTCCATCTTTTGAATCAGCTGAAGGGACGTAATTTTGGTGATGAAGTTTTAAATGCAATGGCTGATGGAATCCGCAAAGTCCTTCTTAAAATCGGAGGAATTGCAGGGCGTCACGAAGCCGACTGTTTTTATCTTTATGTACCACATCAGAATGATTATAAAATTATCCTTGATAAAATAAATGAAGCTTTGTCTTCGCTTTTGAAACCATCTGAAACCCGATTACGTCTTGGAGTTTTCTCTGATGCAGAACGCAAGTTTGCTATGATTCAGCGTTTTGACCATGCTGTTCAGGCCTGTAATTCTTTACGAAATAAGGCATCGGGTACCAGCGACATTTGTATCTATGATGATAAGATGGCAGAGAAAGAAGTTTTTGACGCTCATCTTCTTCAGGACTTTGAAGCCGCAATTGAACAGAAACAGTTCCAGGTTAACTATCAGCCGAAGTTTAATATAAAAGGCGACAAGCCAGTGCTCTGCAGCTGCGAGGCCCTTGTAAGATGGATTCATCCTGAAATTGGTTTTGTCCGCCCTGACTTTTTTATTCCTCTTTTTGAAGAGAACGGCCTTGTAACAAAACTGGACCGCTACGTCTGGGAAGAAAGCGCAAAACAGATAAAACGCTGGAAAGAAGAACTCGGAGTTACTATTCCGGTTTCGGTAAACGTTTCCCGAGTAGATATTGCCGCTCCTGATATGACAGATTTCATCACAAAAATCGTAAAAGAAAACGGACTGTCACCGTCAGAATATATGCTTGAAATTACAGAGTCTGCCTATACTTCAGATTCCAAGCACATTA
>JAEEGL011071220.1_pt1 | contig 10588 bp, 10 predicted proteins | sample 9134231 | NCBI WGS metagenome assembly JAEEGL01 (sample SAMN16246548, study PRJNA631951) | gut metagenome | biome: gut microbiome; feature: rumen; material: fiber-attached | host: Bos | place: Iran: Karaj | collected 2018-10
GGGTCTAAAAGATTCATGCCGTTGTCGGTGCTCAAAGACCAGTTGTTGTGCTTGCCCGAACCGTTGATGCCTTTAAAAGGTTTCTCGTGTAAAAGACATGCAAGATTGTGTCTCTCTGCTACCTTTTTCATGGTCTCCATTACAAGCTGGTTGTGGTCGCATGCAATATTGGCGGTCTCATAGATGGGCGCCAATTCATGCTGTGCGGGAGCCACTTCATTGTGCTGTGTCTTGGCGGTAACGCCGATTTTCCAAAGTTCGAGATTTAAGTCCTTCATGAATGCACCGATTCTTTCTCTGATGCATCCGTAGTAGTGGTCATCCATCTCCTGACCCTTGGCTGCGGGACAGCCGATAAGAGTTCTGCCTGTATAGATTAAATCCTGTCTTTTAAGATATAAATCTCTGTCAACAAGGAAGTATTCCTGTTCGGGTCCGACGGAAGCGATAACTTTTTTTGCATCCTTGTTGCCGAAGAGTTTAACGATTCTTAATGCCTGATCGTTGATGGCCTGCATCGAGCGAAGAAGCGGTGTTTTCTTATCAAGTGCTTCGCCCTTGTATGAGCAGAATGCAGTGGGTATGCAAAGGATAGTTCCCGTTGCATCTTCTCTTAAAAATGCAGGTGATGTGATATCCCATGCGGTATATCCTCTGGCTTCGAATGTTGCTCTTAATCCGCCTGAAGGAAAGCTTGAAGCATCGGGCTCACCTTTAATGAGTTCCTTGCCGGAAAACTCCATTATCATCTTGCCTTCCTTGTCAGGATGGGAAATGAATGAATCATGCTTTTCGGCTGTTGTTCCGGTAAGAGGCTGGAACCAGTGCGTATAATGTGTGGCACCGTTTGCGATAGCCCAGTCTTTCATTGCATTGGCAACAATGTCGGCGGACTTTTTGGAAAGCTCGCCGCCGAAATCCGCTACATGCACTACTTCCTCAAATACCTCTTTGGGAAGCATCTCTTTCATCTTTCCGATTGTAAAAACATTTTCGCCGAAAATCTCTTCAATGTTGATAATTTCTTTCATCTTTCACCCCGTGATTGATTATATTGTTTTATTTGGAGTTCTTAAAATGTCTCCCGCTTCGGGAAGCACACTTAAAAATATTCTGAGTTTCTGTTTTGAATGAGGGCAGGATTCCATTTCATTTCCGTCCTCGTCATGAATGGCTAAAACCTTTGTCGGAATATTCCTTCCGTCAGGCTTCATGATTTCAATTTCATCGCCCACACAGAATTTGTTTTTCTGCTCGATATATACGGATTCGCTGTCCGTTTTATCGGACATACCAAGATAAATATATTCGTTAATATATGTGTTGTTGTCGTATATCTGCGACTCTTCGGAAGGCTTTCCAAAATAAAAGCCCGTCGTGAACTGTCTGTATGTGCATTTTGAAATCTCGGATAAATACCAGTCCATATTTGCACGGTATTTTTCTTCGCTTTCAAGATAATCGTCAATTGCTTTTCTGTATGTTCTCGCAACACATGCAACATACAAAGCAGTCTTCATTCTGCCTTCGATCTTAAAAGAATCAATTCCCGCATCAATCATCTCAGGGATATGTTCTATCATGCAAAGATCCTTTGAATTGAAAATATATGTGCCTCTTTCGTTTTCAAACACAGGCAGATATTCACCGGGTCTTTTTTCTTCTTCCACAGCATATTTCCATCTGCATGGATGTGTGCACTCGCCCTGGTTTGCATCCCTTCCGGTAAAGTAATTTGATAAAAGACATCTGCCGGAATACGATATGCACATTGCACCGTGAATAAAGCTTTCTATCTCCATATCTTCAGGAATATTGGCCCTGATTTCTTTTATCTCTTCGAGTGATAATTCTCTCGCACTGACAACTCTTTTTGCACCGTGCTCATACCAGAATCTGTATGTAAGATAGTTGGTATTGTTGGACTGTGTGGAAATATGTCTTTCAACTTCGGGGCAGAATTTTTCGGCCAAGGTAAACATTCCGGGATCTGAAATAATCAGTCCGTCAGGCTTCACCACAGCCATCTCCTTAAAATATTCCTCTGCCTCTTTTAAATCTTTGTTATGCGCGAAAATATTGGCCGTAACATATACTTTTACATTCTTTGAATGCGCATATGCTATGCCGCTGGTCATTTCTTCTTTTGTGAAATTTTTGGCCTTTGCGCGGAGTGAAAAAACATCTCCTCCGATATAAACCGCATCGGCTCCGTAGTTCACCGCGGTACGCAGTACTTCAAGACTGCCTGCGGGAATGAGTAATTCCGGCTTTCTCATAAAATAACCTATTTTTTTACACTTAATGTAGCTCCGTCACCGGAGGATAAAATCACACTTTCAAGCGATTCTTCATCGCGCAGTCGTAGAAGAAACTCTCTCATTCTCGCATGAATCGTTCTGTCTCTTCTTTCAACCGCATATCTTGATTCGAGGATATCTCCCTCTTTGAAAATATTGTCTGTGATTAGCAATGCCCCCTCAGGCATTAATCGTAAAATATCATCAAGATATGATTCGTACTGTCCTTTCGGACCGTCTAAAAAAATCAAATCATATTTGTTGTCCAAAGATTTTAAAACTTCGCCTGCATCGCCCTCGATAAGATTTATTTTTCCGCCTTTATCGTACTGCTTAAAATTTGCTTTCGCTTTTTCTATTCTCGGAGCGTAATTTTCTATGGTTGTAATCTTCGTATTTTCATCGGTATATTCAGCCATAAGAAGTGCGGAAAAACCGACTGCTGTGCCGATTTCAAGGATATTTTTGGGTTTCTTCAAACATAACAAGAAACGAAGTAACTCCTGCGTACCCTTTCTTATAACCGGTACATCCTGCTCCTTCGCTTCTTTTTCAAGCACCTCAAGGTAATTGGGAAATCCCTTGGAATGCGCCCTTATAAAAACTTCGGCTCTTTCTTCGTCAATTTCCATCTTCGGTCTTTTCGTCTTTATCTTCTTTTATGGTGTCATCCGCCTCATCCCAGAGATTGGCTTCGTTTTTGGTCGGTACATAGTTTTCGTCATCGGTGTCGATTTCTTCGTCTGCATCCGAAGCAGCCATTACTGCCATCATATCGTAAGGAGACATTGCGGTGCTAAGTTCATATACACCGGGCTTTAACTGGTCCTTGTATTCGGAAAAATAAACCTGAACCATGAATAGGAATCCGCTGTCGATAAGACCTTTCTCTGCGAGTACGTCTCCGATTTCCTTATCCGACTTTCCGTCTACAATGGCAACCGTTTTGGTAATACCGGGTTCGCGGTCTTTTGCTTCGTCTGCAAAAATCTTAAATCCGAAATCATAGCATGCGGAAATGCAGCTGTATCCGGCATAAATAATTGCTACGATAATCGCAATCCTTACCGCTATAAAAACTATTTCCTGTAGTATCTTTCTGGTCATTTTATACCTCTATTCAAACTCTATTGAAGAAGTGAGTCTGAAACAAATATCCTGTACTAATTTGCACAAAGCAACTTCGGCTTCAAGAAATTCTTTAGCCTGCTTATTCTCGTAAATATACGCGTGTTCTCTTTCGAACCAGTCCGCTTTATCGTACAGCTCGTCTCCGGATGTGTTTTTCTGAAGTTCAAATCTTTTGTTTCTGTACTCTTTGACTTTCTCCCACATCTCTTCGTCTTTTTTGAGTGCTTTGAGTTTGTCTCTGTAACGTTTGTATGTCGGAGTCTTCTTTAAATCTTCAATATAGATTTCGGTCAGTTTGTCAAAACTTTCCATTTTTTATACCTCTGTAATAATCGGCAAAATCATAGGTTTACGCTTGGTATTCTTCCAAAAATAATCGCTTAGAAAATCTCTGATAATATTCTTGCAGCGATACATATCCGCAACATCCCTGGAATTTTTGGCTTCAAGATAATCTCTTAACTGTGCCATTGCATTGCCTAAAAGTTCCTCGGATTCTTTTTCGTATACAAATCCTCTGGTAACGATTTCAGGGCCCGCATATATTTCACCCGAATAAGAATCAAGTGCAAGTACAACTACCACGATTCCGTCTTCGGCTAATTTCTGTCTGTCTCGTAAAACAATGTTACCGACATCGCCTACGCCAAGTCCGTCAACAAATACGGGACCGGCATCAACATTGCCTATAATCTCTGCCTTTTCGCTGTCAAGCTGTAATACATTTCCAGATGATAAAATGAAAACATTTTCGGAATCCATACCTAACTCTTTTACGAGCTTTGCGTGAGCTATCAAATGCTTGTATTCGCCGTGAACGGGTATCGCATACTTCGGATTGGTAAGCGAGTAAATAAGCTTAATCTCTTCCCTGCAGGCATGGCCCGATACATGGGTATCTTCAAAGATAACATCGGCACCGAGTCGTAAAAGATCGTTAATTACCTTGGTAACGGCTTTCTCGTTGCCGGGTATCGGATGTGACGAGAAAATAACCACATCTTTCGGAGAAATCTTAACTCTTTTATGAGTGCCCATAGCCATTCGGCTAAGTGCTGCCATACTCTCGCCCTGGCTTCCCGTGGTAATAAGCACGGTCTGCTCAGGCGGATAATCCTTGATATTTTCAATGTCGATGAGTGTATTCTCAGGAATGGTTATACGCTCGAGTTTGGTCGCAACATCGATGATGTTGATCATACTTCTTCCTTCGACAACAACCTTGCGGTTGAAACGCTGTGCGGAATTAAGTATCTGCTGAACTCTGTCGACGTTTGATGCGAATGTAGCTACTATGATACGCGAATCCTTGTGCTCGCTGAAGATGATGTCAAACTTTCTGCCGACGGTTTTTTCCGAAGGAGTAAAGCCTTCACGCTCCGCATTGGTCGAATCACACATAAGTGCAAGGACACCTTTGCTGCCAAGTTCTGCGAACCTTTCAAGATCGATTCTGTCTCCGTAAACAGGTGTGTAATCAACCTTAAAATCGCCCGTATGTACTATGACTCCGGCGGGTGTGTGGATTGCAAGCGCTGCAGAATCCACGATACTGTGGTTGGTCTTGATAAATTCGACACCGAAAGGTCCGATTTTAACCACATCACCAAAATGAACCGTGTGACGTTCTACCACGTCAAGCAGTTCATGCTCTTTTAATTTGTTTTCAATAAGTCCCTGTGTAAGAGTAGTCGCAAACACAGGTACATTAATCTTTTTTAAAATATACGGAAGTGCTCCGATATGGTCTTCATGTCCGTGCGTAATCATAAAAGCACGAACCTTATCCTTGTGATCTTCAAGATACGTCACATCCGGAATCACAAGGTCGATACCGAACATATCGTCTTCCGGAAATCCGAGACCGCAGTCGATAACGATGATTTCATCGTCATATTCGATGGCGGTTATATTAACGCCGATTCGCTCAAGTCCCCCGAGAGGAATGATGCGAACGCTATTTTTATTTTTATTCAAAACAATCTCCTAATCTTTCTAAAACTATTCAAACGAAATATCTTCCATAAGGCTTTCGAAAATATCCGCGAGAGCTTTAAGCTCCGTATCGTCGGAAACGATTTCGTATACCGCATCCTCGTCTTCGGGTTTTGACGTGTCTTTTAGAATCAAAGCCTCGGAATCGCCGTCCTCTTCTTCGGTCACTAAAATATAATTGATACCCGAAACGGTTGTCTGCTCGAGTACGTAAAATTCAACGGGGTTTTCGCCATCTGCCTTAAATATTATTTTTTCCATTTATTTTCCTCTTTCGGTGCCCGGCTCCAGTAGGGTGCCCGGCTCCGTCTCATTCTAACGAATCCATATAACTCTGCAGAATTATCGCAGCCGCAATCTTGTCCACGTACTTTTTGCGGTCCACACCCTTTACACCGACTTCGCTCATGATATCATGCGCTTCGACGGTGGTTAATCTCTCGTCCCAGAATATTACTTCAAGTCCTGTTCTTCGCTCGAGAGTTTCTTTGAATTCTGCGGTTTTCCTGACTCTGTCGCCCTCGCTTGAATCCATGTTAAGCGGAAGTCCGAGCACAATTTTCGTGACATTGTACTCTGCGATTAATTCCTCGATTCTCGCGTAGGTTTTTCTTAATTTGTCTTCGCGTTCTCTCTCGATTATTTCAAGCGGAGAGGCAATAAGTCCGGTCGGGTCGGATAATGCAATACCAACCGTTTTGGAACCGAAGTCAAGCCCCATGAGTCTTTCGTTATTCATCGGTTTCCTCGTCCCATGCATTCGAGAAGATGTACTCAAGGAGCATTTCCTCTACGAGTTCGTCTCTCTCAACTTTCATAATAAGGCTTCTCGCACCCTTGTAGCTGGTAATATATGTGGGATCGCCGGACATAATGTAGCCGACAATCTGATTGACGGGATTGTAACCTTTTTCTTTAAGAGCCGTATAAACCTCTTTGATGATATTATTTACCGAATCTCTCTCGTCCCATCCTACATTAAAATATTGGGTTTCTGTGGATACAGCCATTTTGTTTCCCTCCATACATTTATGTAAAAATAATTGTTTTCCCTTAAATTCTGACTTTTTATTATACCATATTATGTTAATTATTTGAAGTATATGATTACATTAAAGGAATTCTTAATTATTTGCTCAGATTATCCGGTCCGAAACTCTTTGGAAGCAAATCTCGTAAAAGATATTCCTCGTACTCTTTTTCATTCTTAACCACGAGAATTTTAAACTTCTCTTCGTCGCAAAACTCCCTCATTACCTGTCTGCATACACCGCAGGGATAGGCGAAAGAATCGGCCTCCATATCCTTAAATCCGCCAGAGATTGCTATCGCAACAAAATCCTTCTCGCCCTCCGAAACCGCCTTAAAAAAGGCTGTTCTCTCAGCACAGTTTGAAACTCCGTAGGATGCATTCTCTATATTGCTGCCGGTTATAACCCTTCCGTCCTTGCAAAGAAGTGCAGCTCCAACCGAATAATTCGAGTACGGACAATACGCATAATTTCTTGCTTCCATCGCTATTATCATAAGATTCTTAAGTTCTTTTTTCATCTTTTAACCCCTCCGAGCGATTTATACAAATCAACTAAATAATTTTACCACAAAACCTTCTAAAACAAAAGAAAAACGAGCCAAACAACAGCGTTTTGCCATCGTTTGACTCGGTCGGTCATTCATTTAAATATCACGCACTAAAATACTCTTTTCCGTTTTCAAAATGATTAGTATTCTATTAATTGACCTACAGTAATAACATTTGCGTTTTTAATTCCATTCTTCTCAACAAGATACTGAACTGTAACTCCGAGTTTTACGGAGATTCCAGTAAGGGTATCACCTGCCTTAACTAGATAAGTACCATTACCTTTAGCACCTGTAGGAACATTTCCTGCGCCATAGTTTGCAAGTAACCACAAAGGTCCGTACCATTCAATTTCAGAATATGATATAGCTTTTCCTGCAGGAATAGTGATTGTGTATTCAACATCTTCGTAGGTTACATTGTATATGAATGTGATATCGGGATGATCTACGAGGAATTGCATGATTTCGTATGGAAGAGCGAAATCACCGCTGTATGTTACAGTCTGAGGTCCGCCGAGTTCTGTTGCTATTCCAAGTGATAATCTTAAATCGTCGAGCCAGTCTTTCTCGAGAATTTCAGGGCTGGGCGCGGGTTCAGTAATTTCCGGAACTTCGGGTTCAGTCGGCTCTTCAGGCGTTTTCGGATTGGTAATTTCTTCAGGTGTTGTGGGTTCGGTAGGTTCTTCGGAACCAGGTTGAGGCTCTTTTATGATCTCTTCAAATTTTGCCTTTACAACAACATTTTCTGCCCCAATAGTAAATGTAGTCGATGAAGATGTAGCATCTGTAAGTGAAACACCTCCTGATACCACTTCCCAACCTGCAAACTTATAGCCATCATTGGGAATTGCAGTAACAGTTATGGTTGTTCCTTTTATACCTGTATCAGCACTTACAGTAGCTGTTCCGTTGCCGTCATTGGTTGCGTTTATTGTATAAACAACATCATCCCACTGAGCATAAAGAGTTATAACATCTCCTGCAGTACTCGACAAATCTCCTACATACTTATCTGCATAAGCAGTTCCTGTTCCGTCAGAAGCTGTATTCCAACCCGTATAAGAATGAGCTTCAAAAGAATATACATTTTCAGATAAAGCCGAACCGTCATCATATAAACGGGCCATATTAAGCATGGTTCCGATTCCGCCGTTTGCATCGAATACAACGGTATAAGGATTGGGAGTCCATTTAGCATAAAGTTCTTTATCGCCAAGATCCGTAGTTGATATTTCGGTTATCGCAGTGCCCGTTAATTCTGCATTATCATACCAGCCATCAAAGGTATAACCGGTTAAAGTCATATCTGATGCTGTAGGAAGTGTTGCTCCTACTCCATAGGTATAACCTGTTATGTTACCCGTATTAATGGTTCCGTTGCCTTCGTTTAATGTAACGTTATATGCGTTTGGATCCCATATAGCAAACAAAGTAACTTCTACATCTTTTTCACTCGTCAAATTGGCAATTGCTTTATCTGAATAGTTATCGCCTGAACCATCTGATGCAGTATTCCATCCCATAAATGTATTGCCGTCTTTAGTAAAAGTATTTTCCGTAAACGGCTCGGTACTGTCATACTCTCTATTCTGATTGGCCATATTACCGCTTCCACCATTTGCGTTGAATACAACGGTATAATTATGTGCTTTCCAATGGGCATAGACAGTAGTTTCAGAATCAAATACTCTTTCTGTGGTTATTTTTGTTCCGTCGGTCTTTTCAGTGTACCAACCATCAAAATCATATCCTTCTCTTAAGGAAGGTATCGGAAGTTGCGTAAATTTATGGTCATAGCCTGTTTTTTCTTTTATGATGTTTGATGATTCGTAATTCTCATCAAATGATATTTCAAGTTGCTTGACACTTGGATCTAATTCATATGTATAAATAAACGTAGTATTTTCGGATATTACCTTTTTAAAAGAACCATCCCATTTGCCTGCTTTATATCTTACATCAGGTTTGTTTCCAACTTTAGGAATCAAAGATGAATCAACCTTAAGCAGCTTGATTTCGCCTTTATTCCGTTTAACCTGAATCTCTTTATCCCCTGTCGTACCATCATTCCATGTGCCATTCTCAACTTTGAAAGTAACTTTATAACTATTAACATTAGGATCTATCCATTGTGCATAAAGAGTAGTATTTTTATCAATATTTATCTTACCTTCATCAGCATAAGAAGTACCGCTTCCGTCCTTTTCTGTATTCCATTCTACAAATACTTTTCTTGAATTAGTGAATTGGTTCTTGCCAATAGGCATATTTATATTATTAGGAACATATTGCGTTGGCATATTTCCCGAGCCCCCATTAGCATCAAATGTCACAGAATAACATTCCCTTTCGTTATTATAATTTATAGAATCATAAATATATCCGCCTTTAATAGATTTCATATTATTAGTATGAATCCCATCCTGATTGTTTTCAGAATAATTGCCGGAGACAATTCCCCCTGTCACCTCAAATAAATCACTATACGCATATATTCCTCCGCAACTGTTGGTATTTTTACAATTTGAATAATTATTTGTAATTTTTCCACCAGACATAACAAATTTTTCTCCGTTGGGAACAAATACTCCACCACCAGTAACCCAACTAGTATTCGTTACTGAATTTTTCGTAATCTCTCCTCCCGACATAATTAGCGTTCCGGAAATCAAACTTATTCCACCACCTACGCCTTCGTATGCTTTATTCTCGGATATAAGTCCATCATATAAATTAAATATTCCATCATTATCTATATTAACTCCTCCACCTTGATGTGCTGTGTTGTTGGAAATTACCCCACCATACATATTTACTGTTCCACTATCTTGATCAATTCCACCTCCATTATCATTACCATTATTATTTGATATTTTTCCACCATACATATTAAGTATTCCGTCAGTTTGAATTGCTATGCCAGGACCTTTAGAGTTTTTATCATGAGTTATTGATCCCGAATTGTATACTTCATCATAAAGATTTAATGTTCCTTTTCTCAATATTACAATACAATCAGCATCAACTTTTTGAATAATATTGTGTCCATTAAGACATAAATTAACAACTTTACCACTTACACTGTAAGGTTTATTTATAGTAATATCATTCGCCAGATAACCACTTCCACCATCATTTATTAATTTTCTATAATCTTCTTCCGTCGCTATAGCCATCCATCCTTCATGTGCGGAATCATTAGTTCCATTATGCGTATGTTTTTCCGGTGCTGCTTTTACCGCCATCGGCATGCTAAATACAGGCAATAATGCAAATATCATAACCGCTGCCATGATAATTGATAAAACCTTTCTTCCACTTTTCTTCATCTTTAATTCCTACCCTTCTTTTATGTTTTTATTCCTCTTTGTCGTTTTCTTTATTTTTCTTTCTTACGATAACCGTAATAATCACACCGGTAACAAACGCAATTACTGCAACAATTACGTATCCGAGCACTTCCGTCGGAAGAAGGAAAGATCCGTATGCCGAATGCGTTCCGGTTACGACATTTCCTGTAAATATGCTTATTGATACAAACAAGATAAATGTCAATACAACCGTTGTTGTAGAAAGAA
>JAEEGL011535654.1_pt1 | contig 10588 bp, 7 predicted proteins | sample 9134231 | NCBI WGS metagenome assembly JAEEGL01 (sample SAMN16246548, study PRJNA631951) | gut metagenome | biome: gut microbiome; feature: rumen; material: fiber-attached | host: Bos | place: Iran: Karaj | collected 2018-10
CAAATAACAAGGAGGCATACTTTATGGAAAAGCACATCTTCAATGAACAGAACGGACTGTACTACACGCTGCACGGAGACGTCTATCTGCCGGATCTTGTCTATTCCAAAAACAACTATCCGCCGTTGGGCAAATACGGGATGCTGCGCAAAACCTATCTGAAGGAAAACAACCAGCTGCTGTACAGTCGGATGCTGATGAACGACACGCTTTGGCCACACCTATTAGAGATTGACCGACTGGCGCACGACATGATGGATACGATTGTTGACCGGATGAAACAGGAACGCAGCATCACGGAACAACTTAAAGCCAACGACTGGTGGCGCTGGGTGCAGGAGGTCGGCAATATCCGCAATGCCGCTGAAGAATTTGTTCTGCGGGAGATCGTGTACGAATGAACATTGACACTTGGTGAGCAACGTGATCGGGCAGAGTTCATAACGAACCCTGTCCGATCTTTTTTGCTTGTTATGCCGCTTCCACAATATGAAGGCTTTACTCATGAGCAGGCACTTTATGGTGTTGGTGCGGTTGGGTATTAATCTAATTGAAATGTTTTCTGGTAGTCCCCCATCACTTTATTGTTCAAGAATACTACTCGTTTTATGTAAACCGGGCAGAGTTCCGCGAAAGAACTCCGCCCGGCTGTTTTTTCATTGTGCCGCCTCGATACAATCCAGCCCGTTCAAGAACTGCTGATAATCAAAGTTGAAATCAATGTGCAGCTTGTATCCGCGATAAACGTCCACGCGGTTGATGAGACAGTTCACAATCATCTTTTTCTTTTCAAACGATGCCGTGTCATACAGCTCTGCCCAGGAAATCAGCGTGTTATAGCTCGTGGTAACTTCCCGGAGGAGCTGCTCACTGTCCGTTACGTTCTTTTCGGCTTCCACATACAGCTTGTTGCTTTTTAACCCACAATCTGTTAAAATAACGTAGATGGGTGGGATAAAAAATGAAGCAAGAAACACTTTCATATGACGAACTTCTTATGCAGAATAAAACTCTGCAGGCCAAGATCACAGCGCTGCAGCAAGAAAACGCCCGTTTGAAAAGTCTGCTCGGCATCGGCACAACTCCCGCCGCACCGGAAAAGGAACGCTCAGTTCCGGCGGTCACGCTGCATAGCACGCCGCAAGAAAAGATTCGGCTGTTTCGCAGCTTGTTTTGCGGGCGAGAGGATGTGTTTGCACGGCGGTGGTACAGCAGCAAAACCGAAAAGAGCGGTTATCAGCCGGTTTGCGGGAACGAATGGGCAGAGGGTTTGTGCAACAAGAAAAAGTATAAATGCAATGCCTGCCCGAACCGCAAGCTGCTGCCGCTGACAGACGAGGATGTGTTCGGGCATCTTGCCAGCAAGGATGTCTATGGCAGAGACGTCATCGGTGTGTATCCGATGCTGCCTGATGAAACCTGCCGGTTTCTTTGTGCAGATTTTGATGAGGAAAGCTTTGTTGAGGATGTCACGGCGTTTCGAAACACCTGCGCCACGCTGCAGATCCCTTGCACCGTAGAACGTTCCCGTTCCGGAAAGGGTGCACATGCTTGGCTTTTCTTTCGTGAACCGGTACCTGCGGCATTGGCGCGCAAGCTTGGCACCGCGTTGCTGACCAAAACGATGGAAGAGAACGCGGAGCTTTCTTTCAAATCCTATGATCGGCTGTTTCCGAATCAGGATACGATGCCACAGGGCGGTTTCGGCAATCTGATTGCGCTGCCGCTGCAGGGGCAGGCGAGAAAGCACGGAAACAGTCTGTTTGTGGACGAATACTTTCAACCGTATGCAGACCCGTGGGCATACTTGAGCGGTGTGGGAAAGCTGACGCTTGCGCGGGTGGAAGCGCTTGTCTCACAGCTTTGTAAAACCGATGAACTTGGCAGCCTCGTCAGTGCGTCGGAGGACAAGCCGTGGAAGCAGAAGGCGGCGCCGCAGCTTTCCACACTTGATTTTCCTGCTGAGTTGCATATCATCAGAGCAAATATGCTTTTTATTCCGAAAGCCGGGATGTCTCCTGCGGCTAAAAACGCCGTCAAGCGTTTGGCGGCGTTCAAGAATCCGGATTTTTACCGTGCACAGGCAATGCGTCTGCCGGTTTACAACAAACCGCGCATCATTTCCACCTGTGAAATCTCAAAGGACTACATCAGTATTCCCCGCGGCTGTGAGGAGAAACTGCACGAAATGATCGATGAAATCGGCGTGGCGATTTCCGTCAGCGACAAAACCAATCACGGTCAAATGATACCTGTCACTTTTGATGGCGTTTTGCACGAGGAGCAGCAACCGGCGTTCGAAGCCATGCTGGAACACGACATCGGCACGCTGTCCGCAACCACGGCGTTCGGTAAGACGGTGGTTGCTGCCGCTTTGATCGGCGCGCGGAAAACGAATACGCTGATTTTGGTCCATACGCAAAGCCTGATGCTGCAGTGGAAACAGGCGCTGGAGCGTTTTTTGTCGGTTGACATCGAACCGCCGGAACCGCCGAAAGGGCGTGGCAGAAGAAAAACGTGGTCGCCGGTCGGCCTGCTCGGCGCCGGACAAAACAGCGTGCACGGAATCGTCGATGTTGCGGTGATGCAGTCGCTCGTCGGCGCAGATACGGTGAAAGATTTGGTGCGGGATTACGGCATGGTGATCGTGGACGAATGTCATCATATGTCGGCAGTCAGCTTTGAAAAGATCCTTCGCTTTGCAACTGCGAAATACGTTTACGGTTTGACTGCAACGCCGACACGGCAGGACGGCTTGCACCCGATCGTGTTCATGCAATGCGGGCTGATCTGTTATCGGGTCGATGCGAAGCAGCAGGCACAAAAGCGCGCGTTTGATCACGTTTTGATTCCGCGCTTTACATCTTTTCGCAGCTTGCAGCCTGAGAAAAGCATCGCCGCATTATATGGAGACCTGACTGAAAACGAACGTCGAAATACCATGATTTTGCTGGATGTGCTGCAAGCGATCAAGCAAGGACGTTGCCCGATCGTTCTGACCGAGCGCAAGGAGCATGTTCGGCTTTTGTACGAGCGGCTGCAAGGTCGGTGTGACCATGTCATTGCATTGTTCGGCACAACGTCTGCAAAAGAAAGAAAAGCAGCGATGGAAAGCTTGGCAGCGGTTCCGCCCGACCAGTCACTTGTGATCGTTGCGACCGGAAAATATGTGGGCGAAGGATTTGACTATCCGCGGCTGGACACGCTCTTTTTAACGCTTCCGATTTCCTGGAAGGGCAAGGTCGCGCAGTACGCCGGACGGCTGCACAGGGCGTATGGTGGGAAAACAGAGGTGCGCATCTATGATTATGCGGACATTCATGTGCCGATGCTGGAGCGGATGTATCTGAAACGTCTGAAGGGTTACGCGGCGATCGGATACAAAATGCGCGTGGATGGTGCGATACAGACGGCACCGGAGCTGATCTATGACGGCAAAAGCTTTTATTCCGTCTACTGCAAGGATTTGGAGCAGGCGAGACGGGAGATCCTGATCGTCAGCCCGTTCCTGCGCACCGGACGCATCACACAACTCGGGGCGGTTCTCAGCAAGATCGCTTTTAACGGTGTTTCGGTAGTTGTGTTGACCCGACCGCCGAAGGATTTCGGCGAAAAGGATCGTGTGGCAGCAGCTCAAGGAATTGCAATGCTGGAAAGCTACGGCGTGCAGGTGCGGTTTCGGTCTGATTTTCACCAAAAGTTTACGCTGATCGACCAAAGCATCGTCTGGTATGGCAGTATCAACTTTCTATCTTTCGGCAAGGCCGATGAAAGCATCATGCGCTTTAAAAGCGCCGAGATCGCCGGTCAGTTGATGGATACGGTGACGGAAGGGTAGAAGTCAGAAGTCTTCTTAAAAAATGAACCAACAAAGAGTTGACAAATGACTCGATAAATGATACAATAAAACGCAGGAGGAGGTGCAGTTATGGACAGACGCGAAAGTGAAACTGTTGAGTTTAAGAAGACAACGATCGAGCTGAAAGAAGGCGTGATATCGCTTGCTTCCATGTTGAACAAATGTGGTGCGTGTACACTGTACTTCGGCGTAAAGAATGACGGTACAATCTATGGCCTTGAAATCGGCGGACACACCACAGCTGATATTTCAAGAGCAATCAAAGAGCATTTGAAGCCGTCTGTAATTCCCAACATTGAGGTCATCACAATAGAAGGGAAGAAGATCGTCGAAATAAAAGCACAGGGAGAGGATACGCCGTATTCCGCATACGGACGATACTATATCCGTTCCGATGATGAAGATCTGATCATGTCTAACTCTCAACTCGAGTCTTTCTTCCTGGGCAAAAGCTATGACTATTCAAAATGGGAGAAGGAAGCAACGGAGTTTGGGTTGGATGATGTTGATGAGGAATTGTTGATTCGGTATGTGAATCAAGGAAATGATAGCGGGCGCATCAATTTTCTGTATCGTGATGTTAAAACGACCCTTGTGAAATTGGAACTCCTGAACGGTGATCGACTCAATAACGCAGGATACTATCTTTTCTCAAATAAAAAGCCGCTCCTGTTAAAATTGGCAACGTATCCAACAGATGAACGAATCAGCTTCAGTGATATGAAGCAGTTCAAGGGAAACATTTTTGAGTGTATCGACGAAGCGGTAAAATATGTGATGAACAACATACGCTGGAAAGCGGAAATTCACGGGATGGAACGTAAGGAAACACCTGAAATTCCTGTGGAGGCGTTTCGAGAAATTATTGTCAACAGCTTTGCCCACATGAAGGTGAATCCTGCGTCGTCAAATGAGATTTATATCACACCCACGCGCGTCCATATTTATAACCCCGGTCCGCTTGTTCCAGGTACCGATCCGAAAATGTTTGCCAACGGCGAGCAGGGCTCTATGATTCGGAATCCGTTGATTGCTACGGTGTTGTATTACAATAAGACGATAGACGCTTTCGGAACCGGCTTTGAACGTGTTTTTCATCTGTGCGGAGAAAACAACTGTCGGTATAGCAACAATCCCTTTGGATTTACTTTTGAGTTTATCAGATTAAAAGATTCGATAAATGATACGACAAATGGTTTGATAACGCGCAATTTAACAAAAGATGAGCAGGCAGTTTTTGCCATTCTGAGCAAAGAACAACGATATTCAAAAGCAGAGATTGCCGCCATGATCGGAAAATCAACAGTCACTGTTCAGCGGGTAATCAAAAGCCTGACGGAAAGAGGTTTGATTCAACGAGTCGGATCAAATAAAACCGGCTATTGGACTATAAAATAAAGCCAAAAAGATGTTGCGAAAGGGCAGCTTTTTTGGGGTGCGTTCCTGCGTGTATCACGAGAGCGCCTTTTGGCATTCAAGAGGTAAGGGGTTCGATCCCCCTCATCTCCACCACGAAAAAGGCATCTGTTGAAAAGCAGGTGCCTTTGTTTTTTTGCTTTGCACATTCTACAAGCTTTCTTGTGTTTGGTTCAATCAAGCAAGGCAGGTCGTAGATTCTATGGGCCTATAATCATCTTCATGGGAAACAAAGAGCGGGACATTTCAGAAAAAACAGATCTGTGTAACCGCAAAAAACAGATACTCACAAATGACTATATACAAGTGATTATGATTTGTGATAGAATAAAAGCAGAATTCTGAATCATTCATAAGGTTTGAAAAGGGGGGCGCACAATGGATTTCAGCAAAAAAGGATTTCGAGCAGGTCTTGTGTGTGCAGTGATACTGATCTTTCTTTCGCTGATCAATTTGATCCCTTTCGGGTTTCATGCGCCGGGGCTGATCCTGAGCTGTGTCGTTTTCAACGCAATTTATGTCGGCTGGGGCTTCAGCGTTTTCCGCCGGTTTCCGCAAAGAAGGATGCGCGGCTGCATGGCAATGGTTGTGGTGGCTTTCGTTATGCTTGGTCTTCTTCGAACCGCAAAGTATGCCTATGTGGTTTGGGATGGAGTCTTAGCACGCCATCTGTGGTATGCCTATTACATCCCGATCATTTTTGGCTCGCTTTTGATGTTCCGTGCTGCGCTGCATCTTGGAAAACCCGACGATTACAAAGCGAGCAGCCGCTGGAACTGGTTGTATCTGCCGGCATTTCTGCTCGTCTGCGCCATCATGACGAACGATCTTCACAGTCTTTGTTTCCGGTTTGCACCGGACTTTATGGACTGGTACACGCAATACACCTATGGGCCGCTTTATTTTACAGTGATTGTTTGGATCGCGCTGATGTCGCTGGGCGCGATCGCTTTGGCTGTAAAATCTACGATCAACCGGCGTCTGTTGAAAACGGCGTGGCTTCCGCTCCTTGTGCTGACGGTTTGCGTAATCAACGGCTTAGGTTATGTTTCGGGGAGAGCGGATGGCCTGGTGCAGTTGAGCGTTGTCGGGTTCCCGGATTATGTTTGCCTTTGCACCATTATATTTTGGGAATGCCTTGTGACGGCGCGGATCGTGACAAGCAACAACGGCTACCCCGCAGTGTTTGCCGCTTCGTCGCTCAACGCAGGCTTAGCAGATATCGATTATAAAGTGCGCCATATGTCGGCAAAAGCTGTGCATCCGTTGCCGCAGGAGCTTGAAGCGGCCCGAAACAACGAGCTTTTGCTGCCCGACGGCGATACGCTTTTAAAGGTGCGCCCGGTGCAGGGCGGCTGGTTCTATTGGACCGAAGACGTCTCTGAACTGCGTCGGCTGAACGAAGCACTGGACCATGCCGCGGAAGAATTGGCCGAAGAGAACCATATGCTGCGTGCTGCGGCCGAAATGGAAGAAAGCCGCCGTGTCACCGCCGCGAAGATCCGTTTGTATGACAGTGTGAACGAATCGCTGCGCCCGCAATTGGAGCTGATGAACGAATGGATGGATGACCTTCCAACGGATGAAGCTGCGTTTTGCGGGGTACTGCAGCGCATGGGTGTACTGTTGGCCTATTGCAAGCGCCGCTCCGGTCTGCTTTTGCAGGCGGATACCCATCCTGTTGTAACCGGCGAAGAACTGCAGTTGTGTTTTTTGGAATCCGCAAAAGCGCTTTCCATGTGCGGGATCACCTGCGAGGTCGAGGTGGAGCCATCTTTACAAATCGCCGTTAAGAATGCCGCTATGGTGTATGAAGCGTTTGAATCGGTGCTGGAAAAAGTGCTGCTAATGCTCAAACAGGTGGCTGTTGACCTTTCTTTCGCTTCAAACGGCAAGACCGATTTTGGTTTGACTATCCGGCTTTTGCCCGATGAGGAAACACAGCAAACGATCGAACGTCTGCGTTTGGCAACGGATCAGGCAAGAACCAATCTGGAACCCGCGGGTGTTAACTTTGTTTTCGTTGTGAAAGATTGTGGATCGGGAGGTGCTTCGCTATGCGTTTGATCGATCTTCCGATATTTGCCGTGCGCGCAACAGGTTTTACGTTTTTGCTGCTTAGTTTGGCGGCTGCGCTTGGTGTGATGTATGCGCTCGGCAAGCCCGGAACCCGTGCTTATAAGGCCGTTTTCGGTGCGCTTGTGCCGCTTGGTTATTGGCCGGGATATATCGTTGAAATCTATTCCATTCTAAACAACGCCAGTCAAATCAGCGCTCTTTCAGATTATTTGGTGCCCACTCCGTCCTGGGCCATTCGAACGCTGAATTTACCGGCGTGGGTGTTTGTGGCGTATGCGCTGCTGCTCGCGGCGGCAGAGGTCTTGCTGGCTGTGGGGCTTATTCGAAAAGTGCACCGCTCTCTTTCGGCGCGCTCTGTCTGTGAAGGTCTGGATCAGTTGCCAGACGGGATCTGTTTCAGTTTGCCCGACGGTTTTCCGCGACTGGTCAACAACCGGATGCAGCAGATCAGCAATGTTGTGTTCGGCAAAAGTGTAACAGACGCTGAACAGTTGAACAAACGGTTGGAAACGGGCGACCTTCAGCCCGGCTGCAGCGTTGACGAAGATGAAAACGTAACCTTTTTGGTGCTGCCGGATAAAACTGCGCTGCGGCTGATGCGGCAAACCATCATCGTTGACGGAAAAGCAATGACAGAGACCATTGCGTTTGACGTTACAACGCGCTACCACGCGCTTTGTGAACTGCGCGAACGTAACGCAAGGGTGGAAAAAGCCAATCGTGAGCTGCGAAATTCTATGCTGAAAATGAACAGCATGATTCGTGAACGAGAAATATTGAACGCACGCATCCGTCTGCACGACGATATGGGCAACGCGCTGCTTGCAATCCGCAATTATCTTGCGCACCCCGGCGGCGACAGAAGCGCGCTGATCGATCTTCTTCGGATGGAAACGGTATTGCTGCAAAAAAAAGAGATCTCCGACCGCGACGGCGACCCGCTGTATGCTGTTGAGGAAGCGGCAAGAATGATCGGTGCAGCCATCCATTATGAGGGAACGCTGCCGAACGAGTACCGTGACATTGTGACCGTTGCGATCCATGAATGTTTGACCAACGCGGTAAAGCACGCAAAGGGCAAGAATTTGTTTGTTTGTGTTTCAAACGAAGGGGCGCAGACCGTGATTGCGCTGACCAACGACGGCGAACCGCCTGCTGCGCCGATTGTCGAAACCGGGGGGCTTGCCGATCTGCGCAAGCTTGCCGAAAGCCGCGGCGTTGCAATGACGGTTGAAAGCGCGCCGGAATTCTGTTTGAAACTGAAATTTGAAAACTGAGGGGGAGAATGAAATGAACACAAAAAAATATCGGGTCATGATCGTTGATGATCAGGCGATCCCGCGCACCTTGTTTGAGCAGTTCATTGCCCATTCCGACCGTTACACACTGGCGGTCTCGGTGCCGTCTGCGTTTGCGCTTGACGTTTATTTGCTGGAATATGATGTGGATCTGATCTTGCTGGATATTCTGATGAACGACGGCTCCGACGGTCTGACTGCTGCAGCTGCGATCAAGAAAAAGTATCCGGAAATCAAGATCATAGCCGTCACCAGCCTTGTGGATCGCTCCTTTTTGACGCGTGCGCGTGAAATCGGCGTGGATTCCTTCTGGTTCAAGGAGGCGGGCGAAGCTGAGATCCTTGACGTAATGGATCGCACCATGGCGGGGGAATCTGTTTTTCCGTCGTTTGTGCCAACCGTCAGGATCGGTTCGGCCAACAATTTTTCGTTTTCCGACCGTGAGGCCGCAGTACTGCGTGAAATGACCACCGGCGCCTCCAACGCGGAGGTTGCCGCAAGGCTCGGCATTCGTGAAAACACGGTCAAGGTCCATGTGCGCAATATGCTGCGCAAGACCCAGCTTTCCAGCCGGACAGAGCTTGCAATCAAAGCCCGGGCGCTCGGCATTGTCGGTGTCAGCGAACGCATGGCCACGCCCGCAAACGAAAACTGAACCTGAAACCTCTTTCACTTTTCTGTGCGATTCTTTACCCACAAGTGGTTAATCACTTGTGGGAATTTACTTGTATATAGCTTCCATTGTATAATAAAGCTGAACATAGTATGCTCAAAAATGATTCCGGAAGGAGGCGAGCGGAAAACAAACGCATCTGCAGATTCTTGGCAGAACTGTCCGGCATTGTTCGGACAAAAACACATTCAAAACAATAACGAAGAAAGGAAAACTATCATGAAGAAAACAATTTCAATTCTCCTTGCGGTCCTTATGCTTGTAGGCTGCATGAGCATCTGCTTCTCCGCTTCGGCGTTGACCACACTTACCGTTTGTGGCTTTTATGTAAGTGAAGATAACAGCGGCGGTGTCTGTGTGTATTTGGATGACATTGAATTCGCGGTTCTCAGTAACGGATCGCCTTTGAACGCCGACAATTTCAAAGACAGCATCTATGTCAAAACCGGAGGCAATACCTATTACTATGATGAAAATGAGTTATTATTCACTTGGGACGGCTTCACATCTTCAGAATCCATTACCATCGGCTTTGTGAATGCATTGGCAAATTCCAGGGTATATTTTAAACTTGGCTGCGAAAAAGGAGAAGTTTCCGCTCTCGCAGCGAAGAACGGAACCCGCAACTACGAATGCACGCTTACGCCGGCGGATGTTACTGTTCCCATTACCAGACTTGACGTGACCTTCTCGGCTGACCCTGCCGTCGGCGCTGTGATCGGCACCGATTTCAGCATTGACCTGACTGCAACCGCTGAATCCACAAACAAGTTTTATGATCTTGAACTGCGCAAAGGCAACGGAGGCATTATTCCCAGCACCATTGGCGAATACAAAGGACTCAGCTGGCCCAATCCCAAAAGTTCGTATGTTGCAATCGTTGACGATTCTGGTGAGATCGTTTATCCAAAAGCGGTTGAAATGAACTACGCTCCGGCAACCGCAACGGATTCAGAATCCGACCCCAACGGCACAGTTTCGTACTCCAACCGCACCTATGAAGCCGGCAGGAATTATTATTTCTATGCTAACATTGGTCTCGGCTACGGTTATAAATTTACGGAAGACACTGAGATTTATCTTAATGGCACAAATACCGGCACGGCTTCTGATTGGACTGAGCTGAACAGCATTAACAGATCCATTCTGTTCTGGCTGGATGAAAGGACGGTCACCGAAAAATTGAGCGCCGTCAATATTGATTTCTCCGCCGATCCGAAGGAAAACGCAAAGGTCGGCAGTGATTACAGCATCAAGATCACG
>JAEEGL012654094.1_pt1 | contig 10588 bp, 9 predicted proteins | sample 9134231 | NCBI WGS metagenome assembly JAEEGL01 (sample SAMN16246548, study PRJNA631951) | gut metagenome | biome: gut microbiome; feature: rumen; material: fiber-attached | host: Bos | place: Iran: Karaj | collected 2018-10
GAATTCGGTCTTACCCTGAACTTGCAGGGGCACGAGATGGTGCTTACCGGCAAGGGATTCCAGTACCCCGTTCCCTCCCTGCTTCCCATCAACTTCGGGGAGCGTGACAGTATTCTTTTGTGGACTCTTGCGAGCCGCGAAACAGAACAGGTCTTTACTTTTGCCGCCGAGAACGACGAGGCGGGTATTGCCGCTGTGGCCCTTGCCAAGGAACGGCTCCAGGCCTATTTCAAGATTCACGTGGAGTCTGACAGCCCCGCAGATTTCAAGTTCCGTTTTGATACCGCTGAGCTCTCCCTCAAGAAGGATTCTTTGGGGAGCGTGCCCTACATTATGCGGAACAGGCTCATGACTCGTGCCCTGATCCGTGGGGAATTCATAAGCTTTGAAGAGAAGACTGTGGTTCGCGACCAGTGGACCCGCATGCTCCAGTATTTTGGCGTGCCTCTCCGTTACGAGGGGCGCGGCGTGGAACAGCTCAGCGAATTTGAACGCCGCTTGCTTATGGCCCAGGGCAAGAAGGTGGAACGCACCCAATTCACCGAGCAGTCCGAGACCAAGGTGATGACGGGCCGCGACTACTACGTGCCAGGTGACTTTACTGAGGCTATGGCCTTGATTCTGCTCTCTACCATCGGGGCGGTACCCAAGGGGAACCGTATCCTCATCAAGAACGTGGAGCTGAACAGTAGCCGGGTGGGGGCTATCAACTGCCTCAAGCGCATGGGGGCCAACATCGAGATTGTGACCCGCCGTGAAAAGTACGGCGACGTGTTCGGCGATCTGGAAGTTTTCCCCGTAGATGCGGGCAAGCGCCTGCAGGGCCGCCGTTTTGGCGAAGACACCGTGGCCACCTCCATCGAGGAATTCCCCCTGCTGGCCGTGGCGGCCTGCTTTGCCGAAGGCGAGACCATTTTGCGGCTCCCCAAGGAACAGCGCAAGCAGTGGCGCCCAGTGAACGAGGCCCTGGCCGAAAACCTGCGCAAGACTGGCGTAGAGGTGGGCGTCTATGACGATGGCTTGGTAATCCGTGGGCTGGAAAACATTACGGCAGTGCCCGAATTTGACGGCGGCGAGAACCCTCAGGTTGGCCTCGCCTTGAACGTGCTCGCGTTGGCGCTTGGTTGCGAAGAACCCGTGGGCCACACCGAGGTGGTGGAGGCCAATTTCCCAGGTATCCTTAAGAAACTCGCCGATGCCATGGTAGACGAGAATGTGGCCGAAGACGGGGGCAATCCATGAAAAAGTCTTTCGAGAAAATCGGTATCGTAGGTTTCAAGGACAAGAGTGCCGACTTGGCCCTTGCTTTGGAACAGATTTCTGCTTGGGCCAAGATTCACCCCCAGGTACAGTTTTTTGCTTTGGAATCCCTGAAGGGCCTGGTAAAGAAGCCCATCCGCGTGGTCAAGGAATCGGGACTTTCGGGCATGGACCTTTTGCTCGCCATCGGTGGCGACGGCACTGTTCTTTCGGCGGCTCACTTCGGCCTGAAAAAGCATATCCCCATCTTGGGCGTGAACGCCGGGCGTGTGGGCTTTCTGGCGGAATCCCGCGTAGAGGGCCTGGCCACCACGCTGGACGACCTGCTGGCGGGGGAGTTCTCTACCCGCGACCGCATGATGATCGACGCTGTGGTTTTCGATGGACGCAAGAGGCTCTTTGCGCAGACAGTGTTGAACGAGGTTCATATCCGGGCCCACGCTCCCGACCGCATGGTGAACGTGAACGTTGTCTATAATGGCACGAACCTTACGGAATACTGGGCGGATTCGCTTTTGATTTCGACACCAACGGGCTCGACGGCCTATAATCTGGCGGCAGGCGGCCCCATTATCCACCCGGCGACCCCGGCAGTGGTGCTGACTCCCGTGGCCCCCAGCAGCCTTTCGGTGCGGCCCCTGGTGCTGTCCCTTACCTCCAAGAAACTCCAGATTACCTCGGCGGTGGATCGCCCGCTGGACTTGGTTTTCGACGGACGCTTTACCTACCAGATGAAACCCGGCCAGCATGTGATTCTTGCCGAGAGCAAGGCCGTGACCACCTTTATCCGCATGCGCCATACGGGATTTGTGGGTGCCCTCCGCGAAAAGTTGGGCTGGACCGGCAAGCCCAAGCTGGCTTAGAGTCTAGACTGCTTTCCTGACAAGTTCCCCGTTCAGGAACATATGTAGTACGGAATTAATGAGCGTTTGATAAGGGATGCCTTCCGCTTTTGCCCGTTTTTTCATTCCTTCGATATTTTCCGGGTCAAGCCTCATGGATACCATCTTTTTCCGTTTCTCTTTGAGGGCGGCTAGGCCTTCGCTTAGTTTCATCGGCCCGTGAACGACAAGCCCTCGTTTTTCGGCACGCCTGTCTTCGGCGTCCATTTTTCTTTTGGTCATGGCTTCGTGACGTTTGACAATGGCGATTTCCCTTTTTGTAAGTCCTTCGTACATGTTTGCCTCCTGGGATAGCATGTGATGAGAGACTTTTACATCTCTTTCTTGCGTGTTCGCTTATTGTAATGTCCATTCTAAATATAGCCTCTTGTATATACGATGTCAATACATATCACCTACTTTGGGTTATAAGACTGCCAAATCTACAAAGGAAAAACGCAAAAAGCGTTTTTTTTTGCTAAAAACGGCAAACAGTTGTTTGCAAAGTGTTCCGGGGCGACGCCCTGGCTTATTTCAGCAGTTTGTTCTCTCCGATGGATTCCAGTACGGTCATTTGAGAAATCGCAATTTGGTTCAGCTTTTGCAATCGTTCTGGCTGCGGCAAGCCTTCCTTAATCAGGACGGAATTCAATGATTCCATGTTCGAAAGGCATATAAGTTGGTTTACTGTCGCGTAATCGCGGACATTTCCCAGCAAATCGACGTGTGCATCGCGCCATTCCTTAGCGGTAAATCCGAATAAGGCGACATTTAGAACATCAGCTTCGTTTGCATAAACCATGCTCATTTGCTGTTTTGTAAGTGTTGCAGGAATCAGGTTCTGTTTGATTGCGTCCGTATGGATACGGTAATTGATTTTAGAAAGTTCCCGCCGCACGGACCAGCCTATTTTTGCCTGCTCCGCTTCTTTGAGTCGCTGGTATTCGCGAATGAGGTAATACTTAAATTTTGGACTTAGCCAAGAACCAAATTCAAAAGCTATGTCCCTATGGGCGTATGTTCCTCCATAACGACCGGCACTCGAAATAAGCCCAATTGCGTTTGTCCGCTCAATCCAGTGCTTGGCGGAAAGAACGTAACCATTGCTACCGGCATTGAATCTAATGTTACTGAATTCCGTAACATTAAAATCGGGGTTATTGACTTGCTCCCATATCCCCAAGAATTCGACCGCGTAGCGCGTACTAAGCCAATGTGAAATGACCAGACCCGTTGATTCGGCATTCTTGTGCTTTGCCATGTCTGTCAAGCTGATATAATCGTCGTGGTTCCTTTGCATAAAGGAGATACTGTTATTGTCAAAGACAATCTTCTTCATCGACCCCTCCCTGCGGACAAGCGTAAAACCGCAGTGTTTGAAATTATGAGCACTAGAACATTTGTTCACTATCAAATATAATCTTTCTAGGTGCGGCTGTCAAGATTTTTTTTGAAAAAAACGATTTTTTCCCTCGAACAGGGGCAGGGGTCGTCTTTTGCCATTCCAATAATCTATATTACGGTTGACATAGCCCCGCACCTTGCGGTGTAGGGCGCGAGTTTAACGTAGAGTTAGCTCTTATTCTCGAAATCGAAAATCTGGTAAATTTTCAAAATTCAGCGGGAATAAGGCGAACACTCACGTCCAGCAATGGGCGTGGGTTGTTTGTACAAGTATAGGAGCTAGAAGGAGTCCTTGTGAGTCAGTTCGACGTGTATAAATTCAAAACGGAAAATGCAGATTGGCAGGGAATCTGTTTCTTGAACGGAATCGACTTTGATTCTTTTTGGACCAAGCAGGAATTTACCTCGCTAGCCAAATTGTTGAAACCTGGTGAATCGGTTCTTGGTTTTACTGCCGGAATGGTGCGGGTTACGGTATCGGGAAAGACAACTTTGTTAGGGAAAGACTCTTGGCTTGTTGCCCTGACCGATATGAGACTTCTTTTGGTAACGACAACGCCGCTGAAAGGAACGGTCAAAAGCAAAAGTATCGATATAAAGAAAGTGTCGGGAATGGTTGCTTCGCAGAACAGGGCCTTGGGCCAATTGGTGATTGTGTCAAATGGTGGAATAGTCACTATTGAAAATGCCATGGTGAATACGGTCAAGAGCATAGAAAGCCTATTCAACAAAATAAAGGACATCGTCAAACCGCCTGAAACGACAAATCAGAAAGAAATTGTCCCTAATACAGAAACTCTTAATTCGCAGGAACAGTCGGTTCAAGAGCCCAGGCAAATGAAAGTGCAGGCGAGAAAAGAACCTGTAGCGAATCCTTTTTCCGACGAATTGGATGAATACGAAGAAAAGGCCGAATCAGATGTAAATTCAGTGGTTGCCGTTTTGGTGGCTTTTTTCTTTGGAGGTGTTGGAGTCCACGATTTTGTTTGGGGACGTGCTATTTTTGGAATAGAAAAAATCGTTTTTTCTATTGCTGCGTGGCGGTCTGCTGCTAACGGGCATGAAATCATTTCGGCTTTGTTAGTCTTAGGGCTGACTGTTTGGATTTTTATTGACATATTACGAATGCTGAATGGAAAGTATTTTAAAGGACGGACTTACTCACGGATACCTCAATTTTTTCGTATAGTAACCTTTGTTATGTGTGGTATTGGGATATTGTTTAGTGTAGGGTCGCTTCTTTCGGAAATTAGTGATAATTCAAAAAAAGATTATGGTGGTCATATTTACCATGATGAAATAGTTATGGCCTATAATCAGAATGCGGCTCAGGCTAAGGTGAAATACGAAAATAGACGTTTCAGTATCATAGGACAGGTTGGCTCTGTAGAAAAAAATGTTTGGGGTGATTATTTGATAAAACTGGAATCAGGTGGCCTTGGATACGCAAACCCTACGAACAAGGTTAAGGAAATGGATCTCTACTTTTCAAGTAGGCAGTCAAAAGAAATTTTGCGATTGCAAAAGGGGAACCGTTTTGCTGCGAGTTGTATCGGTCGTGGCTTGACTTTTGGAACATATACGGCAGAAAAATGTATTTTGAAACATGTTGTTCAGTATAAATAGATGAATTACTTGATGCAATATATCGCTTTTTTGCTTGGTGCCTTCGCGTTATTTGCGTTTTCTGCTTGCTCCGAATATCCCGAGATGGAAAATGACATTTTGGCTTATCATGTATTCAATGAAGGGCAACTGGATGTAGCGAATGACGACAGTTCCTATGTGGACTTGGTCGCTCGTTCCTTTGGGATTAGCCCCAAAGAAGTTCGCAAAGTTCAGAAGTATATCGTAAAAAAGGGGACGGAGACAAACTTGCGCTTTGCTTACGAGGCGATGCTACATGCTAAGGTCGTGGAATTACTTGATAGAACTGGAAATGGCGCTAGAAAAGATTATGTGGTGAATGTACTTGCTCCGTACTTGAACTCCCTGACAAAAAATGAACCTTATAAATCGGGAATTGATCGGGAAATATTTGAAAATGATTTGGTTTGCCTGTTTGGAAAATTCTTTGGAAGTCCACATGTGCTTAGGGACTTTGTTGATGATTTGCACCGTTACAACAATGGTGGTGTTTCCAGTACGGATAATCTCAATGCCCTAATTAAGGTTCTTGTGGAATACAATCTTTTTGTGGTGCTGAATCAGCGGAGTAACCTGAATGTATTAAAGGTTGATGATGTTATTTTGCCTCCATCTGAATACAAATGGAAAAGTATTTCTGTACTGAACCTAAAACGGATTATGCCGGGATTGTTGCCTCCTCTGCAAGGTTTTTACACGGCGGGAGAAAATCGTGTTGTCGTAATAGATGATATGGTAAAAACGAATGTTGAAGAAATTGCCGCCGAGATAGAACAAGGCAAGTTCTTTTCAAAGTACGAAGACAGGCGATTTGATAAATTCTGGCATTCTATAGGGTTGAATTTGAATGTGGAAAAGGCAAGCAAGATATATAAAACCTTGATGAAAAGGGACTTTGCGGGACATACGAAAACATATATCAAGACGGCGCTTTCTATGGAAACCGCTATTCACGAGGCGAAACATCTTGTGGACCAGATTGAACATCCTGAATTGACATTGAATTTGGATGCGGAGTTCTCTGCACATGTAACATCGGCGATATTCAATCCAGCTCCACGGGCTGCCTTGCTTTCCGCAATACGTCGTATGGAAAATTATGCCATGTACCATCGGCTTTCACGCATGAACGAGGTAGCGCGTAAACTATGGGAAATGGCCATGCGTTCTGCTGGGGAAGAAATCTATACAGAGGATTCCCTAAGGCGTGATTTAATCCACTTGTACAATGACTACCGAACTATACGAGAAAATGTTTTTTTTGAACCTTTGGGCGATTTTAATGAAAAAATTGTGAGAAAAATCGCAGAACATTATGGTTTTGCAAACCCCGGTGATTCTATTGATTTAAGTTCTCCAAACGAGTCCATGGTTAAGGCTCCTTCAAAACTCTTTGCCCCCTTACAAATCCCGTCTCCACAAATCACGAATAGGTATATGCCAGAAATCCAGGTTAAGGGTGATGCTGATTCTAACCGTAACTCCAAGAAGTTTGACAATGCCTATTATGGAGGAGTCAAGTCTATCGAGAGTGGAAATTCACCAGGAATAGTCATTCGCGAAAGTGATTCTAAGAAAATTGTGGTTCAGGACGCTCCTATTTCGTATTGAATAATATATATTAACGAACAACGTAGCCCTGAATAGCAAGCCGAAGGGGCTAGAAGGAGCCATGTATGCGCAAAGCGTTTTTTGCAATCCTCGGAATGGCGGCAATGTTTGCCGCCTGCTCCCAGACGGTGTCAGCGTCTTCAAATGATGATGAGGAAAAATCCTCTGCCGAAAATAGTTCCGACAGCAAAGGCTCCAATAATGGATCTTCGGGTTCGGACGGTTCGGAAGATGTCTTGGCTGAGGACTGCGTTGGCGAATCGGGGAAGCCTTGGGACGGCACCACGGCAAAGGAATTTGCCTGCGGTTCTGGAACAAAACTGAGCCCCTATATCATCTTGACCGCCGAGCAGCTGGCAAAACTAGCCTTTATCGTCGGGGCAAACGAGAAGGAATACGAGGGCAAGTATTACAAGCTGGCCGCCGACGTCAAGTTGAACGAGGGCAAGGTCATCGATGACAAGGGCGCCCTGGTCGCAGATTCCGCCAAGCTCCACAAGTGGACGCCCATAGGTAATTCCAGCGTCGCCTTTACGGGCAATTTCGACGGCAACGGGCATACGGTCAGCGGCATGTTCATCAATACCACGAGTTCCCATAACGGACTATTTGGGAATAGCAGCGGAACGGTGCAGAACGTGACGGTGGCGGATTCCTGGGTGACGGGAGGGAAATTTACTGCGGGGATAGTGGGGATTCTTAAAGGAGATGGCGTTATAAAAAATGCTAAGAATATGTCAAGCGTGAACGGTTCTGCTGAAGCGACTGCCGGAATTGTGGCAGCGACGTCACATATTTACTCAAAGAAAGGTCTCATTGAAAAATGTGAAAATATGGGTTTTGTTCAAGGGAAAAAATTGGTTGCTGGTATAATTGCATCTAGCGATAATGGCTTGGTTGTACGTGATGTATCAAATAAGGGCGAAATTGAGGGAACATATGGTGTAGGCGGAATAGGTGGACATCTTGGTTCTTCTACAAATGTTAGTAATGCTGTTAATTACGCTAAAATTACAGGAAAAGAGTATACTGCTGGTATTGCGAGTTATTTTGGAGCTAGTTATTGTCCTGCCAATACTAATTATGGTGAATTGTCCAAAACAAAAAATTTTGGAAAGATAACAGGCGCAGATTACTCTGCAGGCATTGTTGGAAAAGCTCAATGTGTTACCATAAAGGAGTCTGCAAATGTAGATTCAATTATCGGTGACAATTATTCTGGTGGTATTAGTGGTCATGCGCAGCGATCTAATATTGAATCTGCTTATAACCTCGGTGACATATTTGGATTAACAAGGGTCGGCGGCATAGCGGGTTATAATGAAGAAGGCGTAACCAACGCTGCCTATTCCACAGGCAAAGTCGATGGTGATTCTCTTGTGGGGTTGATGATAGGTTACAACTACAATACCACCATGGCGGATTACTATTACCTGAAACAAGGCGACCAGGAACCCTTTGGCCAAAATAACGGCGGGGGCGTGGCAACTCCCAAGACCGAAACCGAAATGAAATCTGCCGACTTTGCCAAACTCCTCGGCGACGACTTTGTCTATGACAGCGGCCTGAACGACGGCTATCCCGTCCTTGCCTGGGAGAAAGAATAAAATTGAAAAAGGAACTAATATGTTATCTTGGTTGTTTAACGTTTTGTGGGATTTATTTTGTTCCGCCCCTTGGTGGTTAGAAATCGTTATTGCTTGTGGTGTTTTTTGGATACTACTTGCTTTGTTGTTGCTTTTCATCTTCATTTTTTATCATATCCTGTTGTTTTTTGGCGTTCCTGCTTTATTCTTGATTTATTTATTGGTGTTTGTAGTTTCCTTGATAATCTCGATTTTAAAGGCTCTGGGTATTTCTACGGAATGGTTGATTGAACAAAAAGAATATCTAGAAAAAATGGCAAAGAAAACAGAAGATATGTTGTCTGTTAAAGATTCTAATCAAAAAGAATAGTAAAGGTTGAAAGAATGAAAACTATTGTTTTGACTGTTTTGCTTTGGGTGGTAGGCTCATATGCTTACGATTTACAATACCATCCTTTTCTTTTGCAGGCAAAAGACAAATATGGAGAAACTCTCGCCAATGTCCTTGATAAAGTGTATGGTGATAAGATTGTCGTGAAAAACAAGCGGTGTTACTTCTTTGAGAAAACAAGAATATCTGATATTGAATACGAGATAGACAAGTGTAGGTTGGATTATTCTCAACAAACGATTTACAGTCAGGCGGATCGTCTGAATGGGATAGATATAAAGGGGACTGTTTGGATAGAAGGAAATTCATATCGGACCCGAAGAGTGGGGCAAGAATGGAGTAAGTGGAGTTCTACGGAACTATTTCCTAGCTTACACTGGTATCAACGCACCGGGTTCGAATTTCGTTTGCAAAATGGCGAATTTGAATTTTCACCAACAAGAGGTGTTCAAAACATTCGTGGAAATTACAATTACATCAGTACAAATCGATCAAAGGCAATTCAAAATGGAGATGCCGCTGGGTTGGTTATCCAAGAAAGTGAGACAGGAAAGATTGTGATACAAGAAAGCAAGTAGATGTTACCTTGGGAACGCTTATTGGCATAGTTATCGTCATCGGCTTTATATTAGCCGCGATTGACGGGGCGACCAAACCCCGTCGCAGACGGCGTACTAGACGAAACAATAATGACACTAACGGTTGTGCTGGTTGTTTGGTTGTTCTTGCCGTACTTTTTTGTGTGTATATAGGCAGTTTTGCTGTTGAATATGTTAAAGCGCATAGCTCATCTTTTACCGTAGCGGTGGTCGCGATAATATTTCTGGGGTCAATTGTCTTTGCGGCGTATAAAATAAGCGGAACGAAAAAACCTAACGAATCTGTTACACCGGTTAAACCCAAGGTTATAGATTTTCCTAAAGGACCGCGCACAAATGTAAATTCAAGTGCGTCAGCATGTGCACAAACTGCTTCCTATCAAGAACAGCAAATGCCCAGTGCGGCTGAAATTGCGGGTAAAGAAGGCGAGGATGATGTCAGTAGAGCTATTTATACGGCATGTCAGTACGATAAGCGTCATTATCGAATACTACGCAATGTTTATATCCCGAAGAGAAATGGAGAGCTTAGCGAAATAGATGTTTTGCTGCTCCATGAAACTGGAGTATATGTCTTTGAAAGTAAAAACCTGTCTGGAAGTATTTATGGAAATGCTGACAAATTGCAATGGCTAAGATACAGGAAAAACGGTGAAAAAGATTTTATTCCAAACCCGATTAAACAAAATGAAGGCCATATCAATTATCTGCGAGATTTCTTGAAGCAAGATAAGTACCGATTTAGGGTGTTTAGCCTGATTGTATTTGGGTTGAATGCCAAATTAAATGCGATTCCCGAAGATACGTCGTTTACAACGACCCATGAAATCTTTAATCTTGAAATGGATTTGATAAAGAAATTTGAAGCGGGCTTTAACTTTTACAGCCCAGAAATTATTGATTCCTGGAGTAAGACTTTGATTCCTTGTACAATGCTTTCCGAAGATCAGAAAAGGGCTCACATTGACCGAGTCACAAGGAAATTTGGGAAGATCAATTAGACGCGAGTTGGCTTGCCACAAAGTTGGGGTCTTAGGGACGGAACCCCTAGCCGAGGCTGAAAACAGGGGGAGGCTTCCCCCTTTTGTGTCATTATTCCTATATTTCTAGTAAACCAAGGAGATTTTATGGCTGAAATCGGTACACCTCTTAGTTCTAGCGCCACCAAGGTTCTTTTTTGCGGGGCGGGCGAGCTGGGCAAGGAAGTCA
>JAEEGL013186628.1_pt1 | contig 10588 bp, 4 predicted proteins | sample 9134231 | NCBI WGS metagenome assembly JAEEGL01 (sample SAMN16246548, study PRJNA631951) | gut metagenome | biome: gut microbiome; feature: rumen; material: fiber-attached | host: Bos | place: Iran: Karaj | collected 2018-10
CAGTCTGATGCTAAAAATCACATTTCAATAAAAGACTTGGAATCTTTGGCTGAGCTTGGTGATGATGGAAAATTCAAGGCAAGTGAAATCTCATTCGGAGACTTGACGGTAAAAACTGGAAACAACGACCGCTCTTACAATCAGGGAAAAAAGAATTACGGTGATGTGGCTTATTCCACGCACAATTTTGAAGACGGCTATAGTGCAGACGGATTGTATTATTGCAACGGAAAAGGCGGAGAAAACACGCGCTGCCTTATATTAAAGAATGTAAAGGCCGGGGATGTGATTACTTTCTACGCAAGAATTTCAAATTCAGGCGAAGAAAAAATTCACTTTGCTTCGGTTGATGCAGCTGGCGCCAGAGATGGAAAACAGGACGAGGTTGCCGTTATTCCTCCAAGTGCAACCCGCTACTCGTACATTGCAACTTCAAGCGGAACATATAAGATTTTTACTGAGGCAAACGTCGGAAAACCTTGCTATTACAGAATCAAGCGCGTTCCAGCTGTAGAAGTTTCAGGAAGCCTTACCTCTCTGCCAGCAGGAAAAGCTGGACTTAAATTTGTCGTTTCAGAAACGAAGCAGGAAATCTCAGCAAATGTAAGCGGAAAGTCTTATTCTGTTGGACTCCCGGCCGGATTTAACTTTACGGCAGTCCTTTCCGGAATTAAAGGCTATGGAATCAGTCCTCAGACAAAGAATTTTTCAATCGAGCAAAAAAAAGCATCTTCCCTTAAAAAGGATTTGTCTGTCGTTGAGCAGAAAGTTTATGTTGCAAGCGGCAGCGTAACCGGAATTGACAAAGGATATAAAATTCAGGGCAGTGCAAAAGTTCTCTTTACTCCTCCTAAAGGCACGACTTATCTTCCTGTTGAGGCTGACATCGTAACTTCATCTGGGGCGTATTCTTTTAAGGCGGAGCTTGAGCCTTCCGTAAACTACAAGGTTTCGCTTTTAAGCCTTAACGACTACGACGTAAAGGGAGATGTTTTTTTTGAAGGCTCTGCAGCTTTTTCAAAGGACATTCCTGTTGCCGCCAAGAAAGTCTACGATGTTTCAGGTTCATTCTTTGGTGAAGATTCCGTTCTTCCATCAGTAATTTCCTTTAAGAATGTGGATGACGGTTTTGTTTACGATGGAAGTGTTTCCGGAAAAAACTATTCTGCAAAACTTCGGGACGGTTCTTATGAAGTGATTTGTTCAACTGCGAAGGCAAAAACTTCAAATCACATTACCGTCAATGGAAATAAAGTTCAAAAGGACATAAAGCTTACGTCTCTTGCAGCCAAGGCAAAAGAAAAACTTCCACTTAAAAAAGACATCTATGTCGGCGGAAAAAAAGCAGATTATCAGAGCGTAAAAGAAGCGCTTGATGCCGCTGCAAGAATGGCTCCTTCTTCAGAAAAAGACAGAATCACAATACACATCGCTCCTGGAGTTTATCGTGCGCAGCTCATAATCGACACTCCGTACATCACTTTAAAAAATGACACCCCGGAGCAGGAAGTAAAACTCACCTGGTACTACGGAATCGGATACAACTATTACAGTGCCGATGCTTCAGGATATTGGGATGAGGACTTGGCTTATGATAAATTCAAGAAGCGCGGAGTTGCAAAATGGGGCGTAGCGACTTATGTAAAAAGCGGCGCCACAGCTTTCCGTGCTGAGGGAATCGTTTTTGAGACTTCTTTCAATAAATATGTAACTGATGAAGAAATCGCTGACGGAGTTGAAAACGACGGCTCAATCAATTTTGTGCGCAAACTTAATTCCGACGTCCGCTCAAAGGCTTCCACGGAGCGTTCTTCTGCAATCTGTGTTGAGGCTGATAATGCAGAGTTCTACAAGTGTTCTTTTTTGGGTTCTCAGGACACATTGTACACGGCAGGAAACGTAAAGCAGTATTTTAGAAACTGCTACATCGAGGGAAATACGGACTTCATTTTTGGAAGCGGCGATGTCGTTTTCGAAAACTGCGAAATCAGTTTTTGCGGATATACCGACATGAATGTCTGCGGATATTATACTGCGGCACGAAGTGAGCCGGGAACAAAAGGTTATCTCTTTTATAACTGCGTTGCCTCTGCTGATTACAGCGTAAAGCAGCTTCCAGGCTATTTTGGCCGTCCGTGGGGACCTGATGCTGCCGTAGCTTTTGTAAATACGATTTTTTCAAGTGCAAATGTCATCGCTCCTGACGGCTGGGCATCAATGAGCGGAAATGCTCCTGAAAAAGCCCGCTTCAGGGAGATAAACTCACTTTGGGACGGAAAGGCTGTTGATTTATCTTCAAGAATTAAGGGAACTGTTGCTGATGATGCTTCTTATACCCCAAAAGCATATTTTGGAGACTGGCACCCTGCATATTATACTGAAGCCTCATCAGAGACAATAAAACTAAAAAAGATAAGTTTTACGACTGATGATGACATCAATACTCCTTACCCAGGCCACACTGTAACAGTGCACTATACTCTCGGAAAAGCAGATTCTGAGGATATGTCGCTGATTCAGTGGTACAGCACAAAGGGTGGAAAAAAGACACTTGTAAAGCAGAGTGCAGGCTATGCAGACAAAACTTATCTCTTGCAGAAATCTGATTCCGGGGCAACGATTACTTGTGTCGTAACTCCAATGCTCAGAGGAGGAAAGCCTCAGAAAAGCGTGACTGCAAAACTTGACGCGACTGTAAAAGAAGGTTACGCCGTTCCTGCAAAGGCTGCCTCGGTAAAAGCGCGCACGGCGGGTGCCGTCAATGTTTTTCTGGCTTCGGATTCAACTTGCAAGGATTATTCATCAAGCGGAATGTGGAGTGCCGGTCAAACTCGAAACGAAGGTTCATGGGGTGAATTCTTGCAGTGCTGGTTCAACGGTGCCGTTTCTGTTCAAAATTATGCAAATGGCGGACGTTCATCACGCAACTTCATAAACGAAGGTTCCCTTGCTGCAATAGAAAAAAACATTGGTAAAGGTGATTATCTGTTCATTCAGTTTGGTCACAACGACTGCTCAAATGGAGCAGGCTATCTTGAGGACAGGTACGTTCCTTTGGGTGAAAGTGACAAAAAAGGAATTTATCCGGTTACGGCCGGTAAAAAGGTTCCAACTCCTGCAAGTTACGTCGCAAAATATGGAAATCAGTTTTACTCGTATGACTGTGGCGGAACTTATAAATGGTATCTCAAGCAGTACGTTGATGTGGCTAAAAAAGCCGGTGCAATTCCTGTTCTTGTAACTCCTGTCTCAAGATTGTATTTCGGAAGTGACGGAAAGATTTCACCTCATCACGACTCAAAAGACACAAGCACAAAAACTCAGACGACAAAAAACAACGCTTATGTTGAGGCCGTTCGTCAGCTTGCAAAAGAAGAAAACGTTATTCTTCTGGACGGATTTGAGTTTACAAAGGCACTTTACGAAAAGGCATATGCAGACAAGAAAAACAAATCTGAAGCGGAAGCGCTCATGAACGAAGGTGAGAGTACACACAACAATAAGCTTGGAGGATTTATTCTCGCTGGAGAATTTGCAAAAGCCATAAAAGCAAAGATTCCTGCACTGGGAAAAAGTCTCGTTCACCCGGTAAAAGCCATTGGTGAGAATGCTGACGGCTCGCTCATGTTTACAGTTGACTCAAACGGAAAATTCAATTGTAAGGATGCTTATTGGACTGAGTACGAGCAGAAAGTGATGGATTCTTTCGGAAAATAAACAAAAGTTCGGGCAGGCAGTTGTCTTAAAATGAATTTTAGTTCAGACTTCAGCCAGCTGTTTGCCCCTGCTTTTTGATTTTTGCTGCGTTGACTTTTGGCAGACAAAAACTTATAAGATGCGCATAATTTTTCTATTTCTTTTGCTCGCAGTGATTTCAATGTTTAATTTCTGCGTGGTAAAAATCAAAAAAAACAAAAAAATCCCTGTACGATCTTTGACCAGGGTTTTCTCAAGCCTTGTTGCCTGCGGTTTTTCAAATATTTTCATCATTTTTTCAGTTTCTGAGACAATGGCGGAACTTTCTTTTTCTGCCTTTTTTATCTTCCTCGAAATCGGAGCTTTTCTGCTGCTTTTTTACAGTTTTGATATCGCAGACATAAAAATCAGCCGTAAAAAAATTGCCTGCTTTTTCTCAGTTCTGATTTTCATCGATATAATTTCGTTTGCAGTCAACATTTTTACAAATCACTATTTTTCAGTCTACCAGACTAAGTTTTTTGGTGAAAGTTTCTATCACTTTTCTGGCACAAAATGGTATGTAATCCATCTGTCCCTTGTCTATTCAATGATGCTTTTCTGTGCCTTGAGCCTGGTTCGAGCCGCAATAAAAGTTCCTCCTGTGTATAAGGCAAAATACATCGTCTCAATTGCAATAATTATTCTTGTCGCGCTGCTGAACGGCATTTCTAAAATCATTCAGTCTCCGATTGACTTTTCAATTTATTTTTACGGATTGATGGGTTTTTCATTCTATTATGTTCCTTATTTTTACATACCGGAAAACGTAATCCGAAAGTCATTTGGCTTTTTTGTCAATTCAATGGAAAGCGGATTGATTTTGTTTGATACGGCAAATAACTGTATTTTTGTAAACAAAATGATTGAAAGCGTTTTCAATGTAAGCAAGGACACTGTCTGCTCTTGTGGCGCTTTAAGAAAATATCTCTGCGGAAGGTGTGATAAAACGGCCTCGCAAATTGATTTTTCCAAAGCTGAGGAATATTCATCTCATTTTGATTACGCCGTCGGTCCTCTCGTAAAGAATTTTAAGATTTCTTTCCATAAAATTTTTGACTCAAAAAGAAACTACATCGGATACTATTTTACGATTCTTGATGTCACTGAGGAAATCACAAGGATTAAAAACGAGCACAATCTTGCAGTCCGCGATAAACTCACCGGGCTTTACAACCGAGATTATTTTTGCGAGCAGGTTACCCAGCGGCTTTCGAAAAATGACGGGACAAAGTATTGCATCGTAGTCTCAGACATTGTTAATTTCAAGTTGATAAATGACCTTTTTGGAACTGATTTTGGTGACATCATCTTAAAACGAATCGCAAACGAACTTCGGAAACTTGCCGTTCCTGGAGAAATTTACGGGCGGCTTCACAATGACCATTTCGTTATTTTTATGCCGAGAGACAGCTTTAACGAAAAACTTTTGCTCGAAGAGTTTTCAAAGACTTTTGAATTCCTGAACAAATTTGCCTATTCGCTTGTCTGCCATGTTGGAATTTACGACGTGACAGACTTAAGCCTGCCTGTTTCCGTCATGTGCGACCGCGCTTTTCTTGCCCTGTCCAAAATCCATTCAAATTACACGCAGCGTTTTGCCTTTTATAGTGATGCATTAAGGAGCGAGGTCGTTAAAATTCAGGAATTGATGAATGAGCTTCCACTTGCCCTCAAGGAAGGTGAACTTGAGATGTATCTTCAGCCGCAAATTTCAAACAGCGGAAAACTTCTTGGTGCGGAAGCCTTGGTCAGATGGAACCACAAGAAAAAGGGATTCATTTCACCGTCAGATTTTATTCAGACAATTGAGCAGATAAGCATGATTTCAGACGTGGACGTTTTTGTCTGGGAAGCCGCCTGCAAGAAACTTGCCGAATGGAAAGCCAAGGGAATGGATGACATGTACATATCCGTAAATATTTCCCCAAAAGATTTTTACATCGTTGATGTCTACAAGATTTTTACTTCGCTCGTAAAGAAATATGATGTCAATCCGAAAAATTTAAACCTTGAGATAACTGAGACTGCGATTATTCAGGACTTTGAAAGCAACATGCGTGTAATCCGAAAACTTCGGGATGCTGGATTTGCTGTCGAGATTGATGACTTTGGAAGCGGATATTCAAGCCTTAACATGCTCAAGGACGTTGATGTTGATGTGTTGAAAATTGACATGGCATTCTTGAGAAAGTCACAGGATGATGAAAAGAGCCGCAAAATCCTTGCAAAAATAATTTATCTTGCAAAGGAACTTGGACTGACTGTCGTTACGGAAGGTGTGGAGACTGCTGAGCAGGTAAAATTCTTAACTGACATAGGCTGTGATATTTTCCAGGGATTTTTCTTTTCGCGACCGATTACGGCCTTGGAATTTGAGGAAAAATATTTTAAGAAAGACCTGTGATTTTGAACGGCTTTGTTTTGATGCAGTCATCGTTGGTTTTAAAAAATAATATGTGCTATAATTTGTGCCGAGGTAACGGTTTGTATGACAGAAACAGAAAATGAAAATCAGAATTCTTTGGACCTTGAGTCGGCTCTGCATGAGCTGTATGTTCTTTTGGCCAAACAAAGCGATGAAAAGTTTATCGGTGATTTTTTTGGATGTCTGTTTACAAAGGCTGAGCTTAATGATTTTGCAAAACGATGGCTTTTGGTTAAGGAAATTGACCGCGGCACAACTCAGCGTGAAATAGCAAAAAAATTCAGGATTTCACTTTGCAAGATTACCAGAGGTTCCAGGGAACTTAAAAAAGAAAATTCAGCATTCAGAAAACTGCTGGACTATGTATCTTCACTCGAACAAAACTAAAAATGAAATTTTCCTTATCTTAAAATGTGAAAAAATCTCTCAGCAAAAAAAACTGAATGAGCTGGAAAATCTACATTAAATTCAGCGAAAACTCTCCGTGATTGAAGAAATCTCTATTTTTTACTACAATTGACTTTACATTTTTAAGAGGTCGTTAATTTTATGCACGCTATTGAATTGGAAAAAGCTTATAATCCAAAAGATTTCGAGGACAGAATTTATTCTCAGTGGGTAGAAAAAGGCTATTTTAAGCCTTCTTCAGATTCTGACTCACCGGTTAACTCTCAGACAAAAAAATCAAACATCAAATATACAGTCGTCATTCCGCCGCCAAACGTAACTGGCGTCCTTCACATGGGACACGGATTGAACAATACATTGCAGGATGTCGTTGTCCGCTATCACCGCATGAAGGGAGATGACACACTCTGGATTCCTGGAACTGACCATGCCGGCATTGCAACTCAGAATGTCGTTGAGCGCGCCCTCAAAAAAGAAGGAAAGACACGAAATGACCTGGGACGAGAAAAGTTCATCGAGCGCACCTGGGAAGTAACCCACGACCATCACGACACGATCGTAAAGCAGCAGAAAAAACTCGGAAACTCAGTTGACTGGAGCCGTGAGCGCTTCACTTATGATGAAGGACTGTCTAAGGCTGTCCGTGATGTTTTCGTCACTTTGTATGAGCGTGGCCTCATGTACAAGGGACAGCGCCTTGTAAACTGGTGCCCGCGCTGTGGAACCGCTCTTGCCGACGATGAAGTTGACCATGTTGACACCCAGGGTGCAATGTACCACCTTTATTATGAATATGCTGACGGAAGCGGAAAAATCGAAGTCGCTACAACCCGACCTGAAACCTTCTTCGGTGACACAGCAGTTGCAGTAAATCCTGATGACGAGCGCTACAAGGCCCTTGTCGGCAAAATGCTCAAACTGCCTCTCACAGGTAAAGAAATCCCAATCATCGCAGATTCTTATGTAGACAAAGAATTCGGAACCGGTATGGTAAAAATCACTCCGGCACACGATCCTAACGACTGGGAAGTCGGCAAAAGACACAATCTTGAGGTAATCAATCTCCTTAATCCTGACGGAACATTGAATGAAAACGTTCCTGAAAAATACCGGGGACTTACTTGCGAAAAAGCCCGCAAGCTCGTAATCGAGGACTTGACCGAAGCAGGCCTTTTCAAGGGTGAAGAAAAAATGACTCACTCAGTCGGTCACTGCTACCGATGTAAGACTGTCGTCGAGCCTTATTTGAGCTATCAGTGGTTCGTCAAAATGAAGCCGCTGGCCGAAAAAGCACTCAAGGCCTGGCGAGACGGTGAAATCGTCTTCTATCCACGAAAATGGGAAAACACATATACTCACTGGATGGAGAATATCCGTGACTGGTGCGTAAGCCGACAGATCTGGTGGGGGCACAGAATTCCGGCCTGGTACTGTGAGTGTGGTGAGACAATCGTAAGCCGTGAAGACGTCACAAAATGTCCGAAATGCGGCAGCACCAATGTAAAGCAGGATCCTGATGTTCTTGACACCTGGTTCTCTTCTTGGCTCTGGCCTTTCTCAACCTTGGGCTGGCCTGAGAACACAAAAGATTTGGAAACTTTCTATCCGACTACGGCTCTCGTAACAGCTTACGACATCATCTTCTTCTGGGTAAGCCGAATGATTATGGCTGGTCTTGAATTCACCGGTAAGGCTCCTTTCCACGATATTTACATCCACGGTCTCGTCCGTGACAAGCAGGGACGAAAAATGTCGAAATCCCTCGGAAACGGAATTGACCCGCTTGAAATCATCGAGCAGTACGGTGCCGATGCCCTCAAATTCACCCTCAGTTTCCTTTGTGCTCAGGGACAGGACATCCTCATCGACAACGAATCATTCAAGATGGGCTCAAAGTTCTGCAACAAAGTATGGAACGCAAGCCGCTACATCCTCGGAAACCTTGAGGGCCGCAACCTCATTCCTGTAAAGGACTCTGACCTCAACGAGCTTGACAAGTGGATTTTCACAGAGCTTAACAAGGCTGCAAAAAATGCCCGGGAGGCTCTGGACTCATACCGCTACAACGACGCCGCAAGCGCAGTCTATGAATATTTCTGGTACAACTTCTGTGACTGGTATGTTGAGGCTACAAAACTCTCATTCTGGCACGGGGACGATGCCGAAAAAGACCGGGCTGTTTCAGTCCTCCTCAATGTTCTTGAAGAGTCACTGCGCCTGCTTCATCCTTTCATTCCGTTTGTAACAGAAGAAATCTACTCTAAGCTTCCTTTGACAGAAATCATCGAGAACCGAAAGAAAGCCGGCGAGCAGAAGGTTATGTCAAACGAAACATATTCTGACATGCTTGTTTCAGCCCCTTATCCAGACTTTATTGCTGACAGGGAGAACTCAGATATTGCGTCACGATTTGGTGCATTGCAGGATCTTATCAGAAGCGTACGCGGACTCCGCAACGAGTGTGGCGTAAACCCTGCTGACAAAATCAATCTGGCTGTCCTTATCGAAAAGGGAAGTGCTGCTGAAGTCTGCCGTGAGAAAGTTGAGATGATTCAGCTTCTGGCCGGACTTTCAAAAGTAGAATTTGTTGATGCAAAACCTACGAAGTCGATTGGAACTGTTGGTGTTGGTTTTGAGGCTTTCATTATTCTTGATGAAAATATCAACCGTGAGCAGCTGATGCTTCATTTCAAGAAAGACCTGGAAAAGGATCAGAAAGATGCTGTTCGTATTGAAGCTAAACTCGGTGGAAAATTCGCTGAGCATGCTCCAGCAGAGGTCGTTCAGGCTGAACGTGATAACCTTGTTGAAATAAAGCGCCGAATCGAAAAACTTACGGGTTATATCGAGGCGCTTAGCTGATTTTCAGGTTGTCTTTCAGAACAAAAAGGAGTGCTTATGGCTGGAAAATATGATATGAAAACTGAAAAACCGATGCAGATGGATCAGCAGCACATGCTGGCTTTGGACGGAATTTCTTTGGCTCCATACATGCAGCTAGCCACGGCACTTATCGGAAAGGGCAGGCGTGCCGGCGGAAATATGTTCCGTCATCAGATGGACACGCTTGCAATTCTTCTGGACTATGGATATATCGATTCTGTCCTTTTAAAGGCTTCCGTCATTCATGACTGTATCGAAGACATTCCGGATTATGATCAGGACTTAATCCGCAACAGAGACTCTGACGGAGAAAAAGTACTTAGTCTTGTTCTTGAGGTTTCAAAGCGAGTCGGAGAAGAAAAAAAGGCTTTTCTGAAGCGTATTATTGAGACCGGAAGTCAGAATGCAAAAATCTTAAAATGCGCGGACAGAATTTCAAATATGATTTCACTCGGATTCGTTACTGATGAAAAATTCATCGAAAGATATTGTGACGAAACCGAGTTTTTTATTCTCCCGATGGCCATCGAAGTTGATTACAATATGTACCAGGAACTCATAAATCTGGTCATGACCCGCAGACAGTATCTTGTTGATACAGGTTATTTTGTCAGGAAAAAGGCTGAGGAAGAGAAGGCTTTTCCACGGCCGTAAAAGAATCATGCAAAAATTGTAAAAAATATTACTTTTGAGACATTTTTTAATTGCACAATTCTGTCATTTTGACCTTATTGGGGATATTTTTATAGACTGATTAAAAAAAAAGGATTATATTAGTACAGATATTTGAATTTTATTTTTTAGGAGATAAAAAATGGCAGTAAAGGTTGCTATTAATGGTTTCGGCCGTATTGGTCGTTTGGCATTCCGCCAGATGTTCGGTGCAGATGGTTACGAGGTTGTAGCTATCAACGATTTGACAAGCCCAAAAATGCTTGCTCACCTCTTGAAGTATGATACAGCACAGGGTGGATACGCTGGCCGCATCGGTGAAGGAAAACACACAGTTGAGTCACATGACGGTGAAGGCGAAGACAACTACATCGTTGTTGACGGAAAGAAAATCGTTATCTACAAAATGCCCAACGCGGCTGATCTGCCCTGGGGCGAGATCGGTGTTGACGTAGTTCTGGA
>JAEEGL014594858.1_pt1 | contig 10588 bp, 6 predicted proteins | sample 9134231 | NCBI WGS metagenome assembly JAEEGL01 (sample SAMN16246548, study PRJNA631951) | gut metagenome | biome: gut microbiome; feature: rumen; material: fiber-attached | host: Bos | place: Iran: Karaj | collected 2018-10
AGTCCTTTCGCAAGTTCATCGGCCTTCTCAGCCAGTTCTTTTTCTATCTCTTCGGGAGATTTATTTTCTTTTACCAAAGCCTCAGCAGTATCTGCGATTTCGTCTGCTGCCCCATTCAGGGCATTTAACAGGTCATCTCCTTCAAGGCCCTCTTCTTTTGCCTTGTCCATAAACTTCTTAAAGGATTGACGGGTGGCATTCATAAGACGGGACAAAGGATCATCCTTGTACCCTGCAGATGTGCCGGCGTCAAGAACGTTGCGGCAACCTGTGAGGATAGGGATCTCCAGATCAAGGGCCCCGTCTGTCATATCTCTTGCTGCCTGGGCGGAAACAGTCATTTCCCGGCCCTGCTGCCCCATAAGCGGAAATGAATCTTCTATCCCCGCATCGCTTAATTCTGCCGCAGCCTGACCGTACATGGTAATTTCAGGCCTGGAAGAAAGCTTTGCAAGGACTTCTATCTTCTTTTCATCAAAGCCTGTAGCCTTGACAACGCGCTTCATGAGTTCTTTGTTTTTGCTGATAGCATCAAGGAAAAGCGGAGAAAGATCCTCTGCTGTAAAAGTACGCTTGGCAAAGGAGATCTTGCCATTCTCAGCTTCTTCACCCATATACAGAGTGAGCCTGGTGCCGGGAGTTGCCTCTGCCGTAGCGGTATTGCCGTTTTCATCAGTAGCGGTGGCAGTAAAGCTTCCGTCTGTCGATACGACAACAGTGTGGCCCTCCTCATCTTTCTCAATTCCTAAGGACGTACCGCGGATACCGCAGATCATATTGGAAGTCTGCACGTCAAAAGTCTCGCCCTCAGCGAGTTTCTCCGTGACATTAATAAATGCGCTGCCTTCATTAACCTTAAATACCAGATTTTTGCCGGAGCCAAGGATATCGGCACTGGCGTTCTCTTCCATGGTAACAAGCTTGGTCTCATCAAGTGATACCATGACAAGGCTCTCGGCGCCGGTATTGATCTTGTCACCGTCAAGCAGGCGCATCTGTTCAGTAAGAGATTTTTCTTTTCCCTTACCATCAAAAAGCTGTACAATGCCGACCAGGCGCTGAAGCCGCATGGAAACAGCAGAAAGATTGTTGCCTCCGCAAGCAGTAAACGTAGAAAGAATGAGACAACAGCAAATAAGAAACGAAAGAAGTTTATATTTCATATTTATACCCCATAATTTGCTGTTAAAAAAACCACAAGAATTATAGCAAAAAAAGTCAGAATAATCAATGAATTTGCGCATTCTTTTACACGCAAAACAAAATCTGATAAAATATAAGTCGATAATTAAGAAGAATGACACCCGGAACGAGAGTATATTACTGATATTCGTTTAAAGAGGAAGGCATAAATGGAAACTATCAAGTTTGGCTTTAAATATCTCAAGGATTCTTTCTGGCGCCTGATCGTTTCGCAGATCTTAAGTTTTTCGGGGATACTGGGCGACCTTTTCATTCCCTTACTCACAGGAATACTTATAGACTTTGTCATTAAGGACAGCCCCGTGACCGAATCAAGCGGCGGCGTGTTCCATTTTCTTTTGACCGGCAGATACGGTGAAGTACACTCATTCAGACTGTTCTTTACCATTGCCATAGTCTATACGATCTTTATGTTCATGCGGATTGGCCTTATCTACATAAGGGACATCCTGCAGGAGTATGTGGGACTTGATGTGGAGACCAAGCTTCGTTACGCCACATACAAAAAGCTCATGGAGCTTGATTCCCAGACGATCTCAGACTATAACTCCGGCGAGCTTCTGCAGATACTAAACGCAGATACTATCATGTACAAGGAATTCTTTGCACACAGGATCCCTTATTTTATCGACTCCATCTTTATTCTGGGCATGTCGGTGGTTTTCCTGTCACGTATCAATATCTCATTCATAGTGATCCCCATCATCCTGCTTCCTTTCCTGGCGGCTACGGTCCTTAATTTCCGCAAGAAGGCCCGTGACAACTTTAAGAAGATCCGTAAGGCATCAAGCGAGATGAACCTGACGGTCCAGGAGAATATCGCAGCGGTCAGGATAATCCGTTCTTTTACCAATGAAGAGGCAGAAAAAGAAAAATTCGGGAAGGTCAACCTTAACTTCCTTAACACAAACTTCGATCAGATAAAGCTTTCGTCCCGTTTTGACTTAACCTGCAATACGCTCAGGCAGATAGCTTATGTGGGAACCCTCGTGATCGGCGCATATCTTGCCATCAAAGGCAAAATGTCCGTAGGTAATATACTTGCTTCCGCTTCTTACGTAATGATGGTAATGAGCCAGATCACAAGCCTTAACAACCATATCTTCCAGATGCAGAGACAGACCGTGGCAGGCTACGAAGTCAAGGCCTTTATGGACTGCGAATCAAAGGTAAGCAACGATATCTCCTCTCCTCTTTGCTCTGACAGACCAAATATCGAGATAAAGAATGTTTCTTTCTCCATCGATGGACAGGACATATTAAAGGACGTATCCGTTTCCGTGCCTTATGGAAAGAAGCTTGGAATAGTCGGGCCTACGGGCTCTGGTAAGAGCGTGCTCCTTAAGTTTTTGGTACGTACCCGCGACGTTACAAGCGGCGAAGTCACTGTCGACGGACGGGATATCAAAGACTACTCCCTTGAGAACCTTCGCAATATGTATGCCTTTGTGTTCCAGGACGTATTTCTTTTTTCAAATACCGTTGATTCAAATATCGCTTACGCCAATCCCGAGATCGAGGAGCGGATGGTGGTGCAGGCTGCCACAAAGGCTCAGGCCCACAACTTTATCCAGGGGCTTTCGGAAGGCTACAGGACCATCATCGGCGAGCGCGGTATCGGTATTTCCGGTGGCCAAAAGCAGCGTATCTCCGTGGCAAGAGCCTTTCTTAAGAATGCTCCGGTACTGGTGCTCGATGACTCTACAAGTGCCCTTGATGTGGAGACCGAGCGTAAGCTTTTGAAGGTCATTTATGAAGACTTTACGGACAAAACAGTGATCATCACGGCCCACAGGCTTTCTTCCGTCAAGGACTGTGACGAGATCATTTATCTTGACGAGGGCAGGATCGCCGAGCGGGGTACCTTTGATGAGCTCATGGCTCTTAACGGCAGATTTGCCCACGTTTATAACGTTCAGCAGGAACAGCAGGCTGCCATTGCCGATTATGATTCGGCGGCTTCCCGTCTGGAAGGAGGTCAGGCATGAGTAAAAGAAACACATACTTCCAGGATGAAGTCATAGAAAGAAAGATAGACTTAAAGCAGCTGTGGCGCACCATCAAGTACGTTTATCCCCACAGAAAAGTCCTGCTCCTTATGACCTGCCTGATGCTCATCACATCGGTCGTAAGCCTGATACCGCCTAGACTCCTTAAGACTATTGTTGATACGGTAGTACCCAATGAAGACTACAAGCTCTTAGCTTACGTAGCCGGCGGACTTGTTTTTCTTTCTGCGGTAGAGATAATCTCGACCTTTGTGCAGACAAGAGTCATGGGTAAGATGGGACATACCATCATATCCACCATCCGTAAGGATATTTTTGAAAGGCTCCAGCAGCTTCCTTTTGAATACTTTGACAACCGCCCCGACGGCAAGATCGTAGTCAGGGTAACAGAATACATAAATGGCCTGTCCGCCTTCTTTTCCGACTATGTGATGATGTTTTCGATCTACATAGTCAAGATCGTGGTGGTTACGGTGTTCATGCTGTCCTTAAGCCCCAAGCTTACCCTCATCGTGTTCATTACCGTGGTTCCCATGATGATACTTGTTTTTCTTCTCAGATACAGTATCAGAAAGCAGTTTGGCAAGCACAGGGCCAAGGTTTCAAACAGGACCGCGTTTTTGGTTGAATCCATTATGGGTGAAGCCATCATAAAGAACTATAACCGCGTAGATATCAACGAAGAAGCCTACAAAGAAGTCCACATGGCAAGCGTTAAGCAGTGGCTAAAGATCGTGTACAGGACAAGGCTCAACGGCCCCATCGTTCAGTTCTTCTGGCACCTTGGGACTCTTGCGATCTACGGCGCCGCTCTCTCGCTCATACTTGGCGGAGATTCCCTTGTTACTGCCGGTGTCATCGTAACCTTTACAAGCTACATGAGTAACTTCTCAGGTCCCTTAAGTCAGATCGCATCCATCATCCAGGATCTGGCCCAGGTAAGTTCAAACCTTGAGCAGGTATTCGACACCATCGACTATCCTGTTTCCATCAAGGATAAAGAAAATGCCAAGGTACTCTCAAATGTAAAGGGACAGGTAGATTTTGAAGATGTGACCTTTGCATATGAACCGGGGATCAACATTCTTGAGCACTTTAACCTTCACGTGACTCCGGGCGAGACCATAGCTCTCGTAGGGCCTACGGGCGCAGGTAAAACAACGGTCATCAACATGCTCACAAGATTCTATGATGTACAGGAAGGAAGCGTGCGGATAGACGGTAATGATGTGAGAGACGTGACCCTTGACTCCCTTCGTAAGGAAGTGGGCGTACTGATGCAGGATCCTTTTATCTTTAAGGGAACGATCATTGATAACATCCGTTACGGTAAACTCGATGCAACGGACGAAGAATGTATAGAAGCCGCAAAGAAGATCCACGGCGAACGCTTTATAGAAAGGCTTGAGGGAGGCTTCTATCACGAACTTGAAGAACGCGGCGAAGGCCTCTCAGCCGGTGAAAAACAGCTCATAAGCTTTGCAAGGATCATCCTTAAGGATCCTTCGGTTGTCATCCTTGATGAGGCTACAAGTGCCATAGATACAGAGACTGAGATCATGATAAAAGAAATGCTTGATATCATGTTAAAGGACCGTACGGCCTTCATAGTGGCCCACAGGCTATCGACCATCAGAAACGCCGACCGTATTCTTTATATCAGCAACAAGAACATAGCAGAAGAAGGAACCCACGAAGAACTGATGGCAAAGAAAGGCCTCTACTACGAACTGGCAAGATAAAAAAAGCCCCGCAGACCGGATCTGCGGGGTTTGCTGTTTCTATTTGGATGTTACGGATGCATCAATGATGGTATGAACCACAGTACGCATCTCACTCTTTTCTTTACCAAGAACAAATGCAAGCTCATTGAGCAGGTTGTCCTCGGCGATCTTAAAGTACTTATCGTCTGTAGCCGTGGTCTTTTTGCCTTCACGCATACGCTTGTTGCGTCTGCTGTTAAGATTCTTAAGTACCTTCACAAGATCCTTGGGGTCGCAGCCCTTAATGGCTTCTTTGTACCTTGCTTCCCTTAACTTGTCATTATCTATATCGATCTCCTCGATGGTGGGGATCTCTTCGATCAGTTCCCTTGCTTCACTGTCGGTGATAACCTTACGCACGGCAACGTCATTGTCAACGGGGACATAGACCTTGCCGGTCAGATCCCTGATGGGCACTAACAGGTAATAGTTACGGTTCTTGTCCGCTCCCGAGATCTCGAGAGGGGAAATTCCCTTAACCTGGCAGATACCGCCCGTGACGTGCATAACATATTCATCGATGTGGAACATGAAAACCTCCTTTACTCAACCTGAAAAACCAAATCAATACTCCGGATCTCCCTAACCCGCGTGAATTGATTATAGCAGAAAAAACAGGGATTAGTAAGGATTTTTTCATGCTTTATGGCATTTTTGTCACTTTCAATAAAAAGGTTCCCCGATAGCGCGCGAAATTTTGACCGAATTGCTCAACGAACATTTGCGCCAATGAAAAACCCGTTCTAAGAACTGTTTTTCGGTCTTAGATCTCTCCTCTTTCACGAAGCTCTGAAATATATCTGTGAAGGGCATCCTGCCAGGTGGGAAGAGGCTTAAAACCTGCGTTTATGAGCTTTTCTTTGGACATGCGGCTGTTGGCGGGGCGCTTTGCCTTGGCTGCAGGATACTCAGCAGTCGTGACGGGACTTACTTTCATCTTGTCTATGCCGGCTTCTTTGAATATGGCACATGCAAACTCGTACCAGGAGCAAAAGCCTTCGTTGGTGGCATGGTAGATGCCGTACTTGTCCGTCTGTATTATGTCAACCAAAAGTCGTGCCAGGTCATATGTGTACGTGGGTGAACCGATCTGGTCATTTACCACGTTCAAAGCATCTCTGGTCTTTGAAAGATTGAGCATGGTGCGGACAAAGTTCTTGCCGTTAACGCCAAAGGCCCAGGATATGCGCACGATAAAGAAGTCATCAAGGATCTTCTGTATCTCCTGCTCTCCTTCGTACTTGGAACGGCCGTAAACACTCAAGGGAGCGGGCTGATCCTCGGGAACCCAGGGTCTTTCGCCCTCACCGTTAAATACATACTCTGTGCTTATATAAAGCATCTTGATGCCAAGCTTTTTGCAGGTGGTGGCTATATTGCGGGGGCCTTCCTTGTTGACCTTCATGCAGACTTCGGGATTGTCCTCTGCTGCATCAACCGCTGTGTATGCGGCGCAGTGTATTACTGCATCGACCTTTGCACCGGTGATGACCTTATCAACTGCCTCAGGATCGGTGATGTCCATTTCTTCTACGTCGACACCTACTGCCTCCATGCCGCGTTTTGTGATTTCATTGACCACGTCGAAGCCAAGCTGGCCCTTGACGCCTGTAACTAAGATTCGCATGTTGTACCTCGCTAAAAGAATAATAATATCAGTCTAATGCCCCTGCATTACATCGGGATTATCGTAAATTCAAGCTCCATGTCCTGTGTAGGATCAAGCTGGAATGCTTTCTGCACAGGCGCGCCCCAAGTATCATCGCCTCCGATACCCATCTGGCCTGCCATGATGCGGATCCAGGAATAATTACGTGCAGGAAGCTCATCATGGTGAAGCGCGTTTTCGATCTCGAAAGCGCTGTATGCCTGGAAATTGAATTCAAAGGTGCCTGACTTAGCCGCAAAAAGGAAGCCATGTCCTTCTTTGTCCGTTACATAAGCATAACGTACTCCCGTGCGGTTACCGGATTCCTGGGGAACTAAGTAATCTGTCAGGTTTTCTCCTACCTTTGCAAAATAAAGGCCTGTGGAAGCTCCGTTATTTCTGTCCCGGTAGTTTTCTTCGGGACCTTTGCCGAAGTATTCCACATAATCAAAGGACTTGTCAAGCTTAAGCTCCCATCCGAAGAGAGGCATGTCATGACGGCCTTCTTTTCCAAAATAACGGATCTTAACGTCTGTACGTGCATCTGCGTAAGTGGTGTAGGTTACGCTGCAATGGGGATCGGATTCGGGAAGGGCGTATTCGTACTCAGCCTTCACATAATCTTCACACTGCTCAAAGTTCTTAAGATACCCTACACCGTAGCGGCTCATGTTGTCCCAAAGCATGGCCTTCTGACCAAGTCTGTATCCTCTGTCGTTGTCGGTATAAGCCCTAAAGAATGTGGGCTTAGGAGGCGTAGTCAGGTATTCTTTGTCATACTTCTTAAATGAAACCGGGCCCTCTCCCTTAGCATAGATCACACTGAAGATATCTCCGGTACAGCCTGCATTTCCCAGTCCGTCTGCTGTGTGCACAAGCTTACGCTTGCCGTCTACGGGCGGGATAACGGGATTAACGTCCGCAAAGTCGGTATGTTCCGCGAATGCCACTTCAAAGCCTTTGGAGCACCAGGGTGTACGGCGCTTTTCGTGCATGGATACGGTATATACATGATCCCTGCCCGCCTTCGCACCGCGAACCTTTACGGAATAGGTTTCTTTTTCGCCGGGCTTAAGTGCTATAGACGTAAAAGTGGTCGAGAATACGGGCTTACCGTTTTCTGTCACGGTGTAATCAAAGTAGTATCTCGAAAGATCGATGAAAAGGTTTCTGTTCTCTACGGTAAATTCCTGATCGTCTACCCACAGATGGACGTTTGCATAGAGGTTCTTTGCCTCTGCGCACTTGGGAGACTCCCTTCTGTCTGCAAAGACTATACCGTCTGTACAGAAGCAGTACTCCGTAGGTCTGTCCCCAAAATCGCCGCCGTAAGCAAGGCGCTTGCGTCCGTTATGCTTTTGCCAGATGGCCTGATCCAAAAAGTCCCAGATAAAGCCGCCCTGATACATGGGAAACTCATCCTCAAGGTCTGTATAAAGCTTCATGCCGCCAAGGGAATTGCCCATGGCATGCATATACTCACAGGAAATATAAGGCTTGTCCGGATTGTTTGAAAGGTAATTTCGGATGCCTTCGGGCTTAAGGTACATGTTTGAATGAACATCCGTGGCACGGGCCCTTCTTTCGGGATCCTTGTCGTGTACGATGCCTTCATAGTGAACAAGGCGGGTGTCATCTACGGAGCGGAAATAATCATGCATGTGAACAAAATTCCCGCCGCCGCCGGCTTCGTTACCAAGGGACCAGAATACGATCGCAGCGTGGTTTTTGTCTCTGTTAAACATATGCTCCGCCCTTGAAAGAACGGCGGTCTTCCACTCGGGATTGGAGGCGGGCACGTACCTGTCACCCTCCTGAAGGCGCTTCTCGGTCCAGGTGCCGTGAGTCTCAAGGTTTGTCTCATCTATCATGTAGATACCGTACTCATCGCACAGCCTGTACCACTCGGAAGAGTTGGGGTAATGGGAAGTACGTACGGCATTTATGTTGTTTCGCTTAAAGGTGATGATGTCCCAGAGCATCTCGTCTTCGGACACCACGCGGCCGCTTTCGCAGGAAAACTCGTGGCGGTTAACGCCCTTAAAGATAATGCGCTTTCCGTTAAGGGTAAGGATGTTGTCCTTAAGCTCGAAGGTCTTAAAGCCTACCTTTGTGACTGCCACTTCCTTGAGCGCATTTTCTTTGTCATACAAAAGAACATGAAGTTCATAAAGGTTGGGGACCTCTGCGCTCCAGGGCTTGATATCAAGGGCCTCTGCCTTGAGAGTAAATCCGTCGTCACCTGTATCCGCGGGCATTTTGAATACCTGCTTGCCGGCTTTGTCGTACAGTTCCACCATGACCTTGGCAGGATGGCCCGTAAGCTTTCCCTCAAGTCTCAGCACGCCCTTTTCATAGGCGCTGTCAAGGGTGGTGCGTGCAAACACATCGTTTACGTGAAGTTCGGGGATCGCATAAAGGTACACTTCCCTGAATATTCCAAAGAATCTCCACATGTCCTGGTCTTCTAACCAGGAGGCGCTGGTACGCTTGTAAACCTCTACCGCGAGTTTGTTGACTCCATTGGTCAAAGCACCTGTTATTTCAAATTCCGCAGGGGTAAAAGAATCCTCGCTGTAGCCTATGTACTGACCGTTTAACCACAGTCTGAAAGCGATCTCAACACCCTGGAAGGAAATAAAGGTACGCTTTCCAAGAAGGTTCCTTGCGACCTTAAATTCTTTTACATAGCTGCCAACGGGATTGAAGGTTTCTGAGATCTGCGGAGGCTCAAGATACTCCGTTCCGTCCCAGGGATACTGTGCATTTGTATAGTGGATCCGGTCGTAGCCCTGCATTTCGATGTGCCCCGGGACCTTGATGCCGGAAAAACCCTTGAGGCTTGCGCCTTCTTTGTAAAAATCCTCGGGACGTTCCTTGAGGTTGACCGAATACTTAAACTTCCAGGTACCGTTTAAGCTTTGCTTAAGGGGCATGTTTTCACCCTTTGCTATTTCTTTTTCCTTCTCATAAAAGAAGTGATCCGAGTGGGCAGGAATGAGATTTTCGCCCACATTCTCCGGATTCTGAAGAAACTCGTGGAGTTTACGCGCGTTCATACGCTTGATTCCTTTCTAAAAAACTATAGGTTAAAATAAGCGGTTGCCAGTCTGATAAGGGAATCGATGTCCTCACTTCCCATGGTCTCGCATGCGGAGTGCATGGAAAGCTGGGCAAGGCCGATGTCAGCCGTACGGACTGATACATGGGCGGTTGAGATGTTACCAAGGGTAGAACCGCCTGCAATATCAGAATTGTTTGCGTAATCCTGAAGCGGGATATCGTTCTTGCGGCATATGGATCTTAAGAATGCGGCAGAAGAAGCGTCGGTTGCATACTTTTGATTGCCGTTAAACTTAAGGACCACGCCCTTGTTGAGGATCGGCCTGTTAACGGGATCTGCCTTACCCGCCATTGCAGGGTGAACGCCGTGAGCGTTATCTGCAGAAACCGCAAAGCTTTCGTGCTGAAGCTTAAGATACTCGCTCCTTGAAAGACCGCGGGACTCTGTTATTCGTACAAGGGTATCCTCAAGGAAAGTGGAATCCGCGCCCTGCTTTGTGGAAGAGCCGACTTCCTCATTGTCAAAGAAAGCGATGATCTTTGCATATTGACTGTCCTCTGAAGCCAGGAATCCCTTAAGACCCCCGTATACGCAAGCCTGGTCGTCCAGCTTGGGTGAAGCCGCAAACTCGTTCTTTACACCGAAAGTAAAGCCTTTCTGTCTTGGATAAAGAAACAGGTCGCTTCCTAAAATATCGTCTGCTTTTAATCCTGCTGCTTTGGCAATGAGCTTCTGATACTCGCCTTTCTTGCCCTTTGCAAAAAGCGGTGGAACATCGCCCTGTATCTGGTACTGGTATCCCTTGTTGATATCGGGATTCATATGGATAGCTACATTGGGAATCACCAAAAGATCCTTGTCAATGTTTACAAGCTTTTCTTCTATTCCCTTCTTTCCTTCG
>JAEEGL015027627.1_pt1 | contig 10588 bp, 6 predicted proteins | sample 9134231 | NCBI WGS metagenome assembly JAEEGL01 (sample SAMN16246548, study PRJNA631951) | gut metagenome | biome: gut microbiome; feature: rumen; material: fiber-attached | host: Bos | place: Iran: Karaj | collected 2018-10
AGAAATTATTATTATATACTTCCTTTATCTTAGTAATAAAATTTCCAAAATTTTCTGTAATACCCTCATCAATAAAATATTGTTTTGCTAAGTTAGGATTAAAAGCTGGACTATCTGATTCTGCAAAAGCTGGTGCATTATCACCACCTATAGATTGCCATTCTAAACTGATAGTTGGAACACCACCATTAAAATCACAAGTCCATTTATTTATACGACAATTCTTATACGATTTTGGGCCTGTATAAGTCTTTAAGGTAATATCCAACCTATTTAATAATTGCTTTCCTTTTTTTGTTTTTGAAGCTATGAGGGATAAGAATATAGCATTATCTTTATCAACCAATCGTACAACACCAGATGCTATACCACCACCTACATCAGGTACTACAAGCTGCTGTCCTGTACCTAGAGTACCTTCTTTTATAGACAGCGATAATAAATACCCCTGTTCTTTTAATTCTTGATGTGTGTAAGCATCATCTATTTTAGAAACAACAAAAGATTGTTGCCCACCATCCTCACCGTCAATAGTCAGTGTTATTTCAACACCAGTAAAATACATGTACTCTGGATGTATTTGAAAAAAAGCCATAATTCTCTCTTCTTATTATATTTTCTAAAAATAAAATAATCCAAACACCTCTATTATCTTTATTATTTAATAGAGGTGTTTGGATTATTCGATAGATCACAGAATATGTATATTATAAACCGTTTCTTGGTGGTACTGTAATATTAGGACATTTTAATTTTTTTCCTAAGGGTATATCTTTAGGATTTATAATACCATTATATTGACATATAACCCACCAATAGTGTGGGTTATTATAAACACGTTGTGCTATTATCTCTGGATTATCTTGCTCACCATCACGTACTGTTGTTTCGATAAATGTAGTGTTAAAAACAATAAGATCTGTCTGTACAAGGTTTGGATCTTCTGTTATATGATAATAACGTGAGTTTTGTGTGTATTCAGGCATATAAACTCCTATTTAACATCAAAGAACATATAATTAAATGTTTTAGCTAAAGTGTTTTTATTCATAGTATTTATAACAGTTTGTTGTGGGTTGTTTGGATCTTCAATAAATTTTGAATTATCATACTTTAATTGACTATCACGAGCATCTTTATCTGAGAATATTTTTTGTGTTCTTTTTTCTATTAATTCTCTTTCATAAGGATGATCACTACCCAAACCATCAGAACCACGAATACAATCTTCTACACAATACTTATTTTTATTAAGTATATAAGAACGAATAGCTTCATAAGTACTGTCTTGAAAAACCTTAAATGTTTTTAATACATGATCTAAGAAACTTCTATTTTTAGAAGAACCTTCTTGAAAATATAAAAATTTAGAATTTATAAGAATATCATTAAAAGTGATTATTGTATTTTTATCAGTTTCATGACCCTTAACTTCTTTGTAATACTCTTTTAAATAACTAATCTCTAAAATATTTAGTATTTTTAACTCTTCTAAAGCACTTATTGTAAAGCCCCAACTTTCATAGGAAGATAAGGATCCATAAGTACTAGAAAGCTGAGCGATACCTGCATTTTTTATGTTTTCCTTTGCTTTTCCTTTACATATTATATTTAAAAGTCCTTCACCTTTAGGAATATAACCACCTCCTGATGATTCTGGATAAGGATAAGAAGTATACTTATCCCAACCAGGATCTGAAAGAAAAGGTTTTGTATATTTAAAAGTAGTATAAGACAATTCTAAAAACAAAGGAGTGAATATTGTAATAAAACTTTTTACCACTTCTATGGATTGTTGTAAATCAGAAAGTAATTTCTCATCTGCTACATTTATATCTAAAGCAGCACGTAATTTTTCTGGTATTTTAAATTGACCCCTTACTATGTCACCAGTTTCTGGATTAATCTTAATGTTATATGTCATATCCAAAAACTGTGCTTGATCAGAACCTAAAGTACTATTAGGAACAGCATCAAGAATACTCTCTTTATAATCTTTTAAAAGTAAATCTTGGTTATTTTCATATTTAGCATTGAATTCATCTCGTATTTTTATTATATCTTTTGCTGGATATTTATTATGTTCTACCTGAATTAATGTGTTTATCATATCTTCTTTACTAGCTTGTGTTCTTGCTAATCCTGGCAAAGACATTAATAGTTCTGTAAGTCCAGAATCTTTATTTGTTGTTGATGATTTCACTCTCCTTGAGTTTACATACTGTTTATAGGTTACAGACCCTTCTGGTATATTTCCTGTAAATGTGTCTGTATTTTCATCAAAAAGTAATCCTGAGTACTCTCCAGTTGTGCTATCCACGGAAACCAAATCATCAGGCATAAGATTATCATATTCAGGATGTCTTTTCAAAAACTCCCGTGCTTTTTGTAAAGCCTCTTCTATTTTCTTTCTCTTTCTAGCATCTTCCTCTGCTTGTGCTAGAGCAGCCTTTTCACTCTTTGTCATAAAAGAAGTGAGCTTAATCTCTTCTGTAATTAATAAATCAAATCTAATACTTATCTCACTCAAACCATAGTCTATAGCTTCGTGATATGTGTCCACATCATTTCTAATTCTATTTGTTTGATTTTCTTCTATAGGATACTCATAAAAAGGATTTGTTTTACTCTTTTTTTCATAGTATGGTAAACTATTGTGGACTTTTTGTTCCGTAGGTCTATACTGATCTACTGCCCAAGATCTATAATCATCTCCCTGATATGTTATATCAGCACTTTGTAAATATCCACGAAAAACACGCCCAGGTATTGTTACACGTACAAGTTTGGGTATAAGTGAATAATCACCATGGCGGTAAGGGCGACACAAATACTGTGCTTTTTCTGCTATAGAAAGTAAAGGTTCTAGTGGATATTCCTGTTGATGAAAATCCGCAGAAAAACCTAAAGAACGTCCGGGGTTTTTATTGTAAAAACGCATTGGTGTTTGAGAACCACGCGGTTCTACAGGATCGAATTCTTGACGCGTGCCAAAAGTAAATGGTGATACTGCTCGTAACACTTCTATTCTTATATGTGTGTTATCTGAATACTCCCCAGGTTCTTGTAAAGAAATATTATCTTCTCTATCCTCTTCTATAATAACAAAAGGCTGACTAGTAGATTTCTTTGAACTACGCTTCTTCTCTACAGGTTTTTCTTCATCTTTTTTACCATAATTATCACTTTCTATAATCTGTTTACGCTCTTTTTCTACACCACTACCAGAGGCTGTACCATTAAAATTACCTGTATTTCTCTCTGACTGTATTTCAGCAGATCTTTGAACGGAAGGGTTATTATCTTGAGTAACAGTACCATTCTGAGATTTATCTTTAGCAGAAGAAGCTAAATTATTAGGGTATAGAGTTCCTGTGTCCTGCTCAGTACCTTTTAAAGTATTATTATCTTTATTTGGTGTAGGTGTAATATAAATTTGCGGGTTTACTGGAAAATCAGGAGTGTCATATACAGAAACAAAATCTCTATTTTGTAATTCTGTTTTATGTAGTTTATCAAAAGTATTTTTTGTTACTACAGCAGGATCTGTACCTTGTGCAAAACGAGATTCCCCATTTACAGCAATATTAAATGTATTTTCAATACTCCTAGCTGTAGAAGTATTTTCACCTAAAGAATTTATATAAGATTTCCTATTGGAATTTTTATTCATACCAATGGTCATACATACCTCCGATTTATATTAGAAGAGAGGTTTGGTGTAAACTGAGAATTTCTCGACATTCTATTACTTTCCTGTACAGTCTTATTCAAAGAATCTAAAGAATCTATAAGCCTATCCTGATTCTGTTCAACAACTCTATTATATTCCTGTTGTGTGATTATATTATTATCTTTAAGTTCCGACAACTGATCTTTGTAAGACAACTTATCTAACCTACCTAAAGAAGAATCTAAATAAGAAATAAAAGGAAGTAATTCTGGATGTGTTGCATACACAGAATCTAACCCATTTTGTATATTTGTAACATCACCTAAATTTATCTCAGCAAAAGGTGTGTTTGTTTTTACATTTAAAATATCCCTAACAATCTTACTTGTTCCTGGATGATTTGCTGCTTCTCTTAACAACTCCACTGTTCTGACAGGATTAGTTAAAGGTAATATAACCTCAGGTTTATTATTTTCACCTACTACAGCGGCCTGTTCAGAATCAACAACACCACCTTCTTCAAAAAAAGACCATTTACGAGGCAATAAAGAATTAGATCTATACTCTTCAACAAAAGAATTAAAATTACTTTGTAATTTTTCTGAAGCCTGTAAAGATGCCAGAGATAAAGCATTGTTACCAGAGTTTTTAATATTTAATTCTAACATATTTTTCATATAAGTTTCTATATCATCTTCACTCTGTCCCAACTCTCTATTTTCTTTTCTTTGTAAAATATTTGCTATTTTTTCTACATCAGATTGTTGTTTCTTTATTATATCCACAATAGAAATATCTGTACTATAAGTTGTACTGTCTTTTACTTTTCTATTAGAGAGTAAGCCCACCTGCTCTAATAAAGAATTCATACGATCTGGCTTTGTTAAAGGTAATATAAGTTCTGGATTATCATTCTCACCAACTAGAGCTATCTGTTCTTTCGTAACAACACCACCATCGGCATAACGCCCCATTTCTTTTTCCTGCTGTTCTCTTTTTTCCCTAACGCGCTCATCAACATCCCCATTTGTGTATTCTGCTAACCATTTAGATCCAGCGGCTCCTAAACCCCAAGCTCTATACTTACTTTCATCCCTTTTATTTTCAGCTAATACCTCTGTTAAAAGAGCGCGTTTTGTAATCTCTTCTGCCTTATTTAATTTGTCTGCTAAAATACGAGTTCTTTCTTCATCACCTTTTTTTACTGCATCACTTAGCTGTGCCCGTAAATCTACTTCGTTTTCAAAAGATTCCCTAGCACTTGCTTTTGATTCTACACGCAGTTTCTCAGCTTTGTCTCTATTTTCTAATTCTTTATTAATATTACTTACAATACCTGATATAACAGCAACCCCTGCTGCAATACCTGCAATACCTGCAATATAAGGTAATGCTCCAGAAAGTATTGGTAATATCTTTGTTAGGGTACCACCCCCACCTACTAACCCAGCAGTCAAACCACCAATAGAATCTGTGATAGCATCATTCATAGGAGTTGTATTGTCTGCAATCTCCTTTAAATATCTTTCCTTTTTATCATTATTATTAACCCTATCTTGTACACTAGGTACAAACTTATTCCACAAACCTGTGAAAAAGTTTGTACCATAACTAGCATCACCTGTTAAATATTGTGAGTAAGCACCCATAGAACGAGAGACACCACCCAAAAGATCATTTCCTACAAACTTTGTTGCTCTAACAAGTAGACCCTCATCATGACCTTCTTCTTGTTGCTCATGGGTAGCTATATGAAGAGGTCCAGTACGACGTGAGTCATTAACAATCTGATTTGTTAAAAGATTGTCATATATAGTGAAATCATTACCAGCCGCAGTACCAACACCTATATTGGCTAAAGCTCTTCTAGCTTCTGGGTTTCTCTGTGCTTCTTTTACAGTCTTAGAAAAATCTGTTGTGAAATTTTTTAAATCCCCTGAAAAAGTACCAAGACTTTGCATCATCCCTATTAAGGAGGATATATTTTCAGGAATATTTAAATATGCTCCACCACCTAACCTAGATTGGGATTGCATCATTGCCATATTAAAAGCATCTTTACCAGTAGCTCCCCATTGTATAGCTTCCTTTAAAGCATTTTGCATCTCTAAATCTGCTTGCTCACGTGTAGCACCCTGAGACATGGCAAGAGATATATATTTTTTATAATCATCAGAAGCTAGGAATCTTGAAAGTTCGCTTGCATCAATTCTATTTTCTGTATCTGCTGCAATTAAATCGGCCCATCCTTGTGTTAATTCTTTTACATGTGTTGCATCAAATACAGCATTTCCTAATTCTCTAATTGTAGAAGGTTGTAATTGTAAACCAGCACTTTCCAACCCCATTATTAAATTTCTATTATTATCTCTCATATATTTGGGACTAAAACCAGCAGACACCAAATCATTGGTAGCTTTAATGGCTTTATCTATTGAAACATCCCACTCCACTAAATCTTCAGTTGCGTGCATTGTATCGCTAGTAATATTATTCAATTCAATAATACTTTCACGACCCATACCTATTTCTTTAAGATGTGCTGCTTGCCTATCCCAAGACTCAAACACCTTATGAAAATTCTGTTTTATAGTATCCAAAATACCTTGAAGAACAGAAATAAGACTATTCCGTGTACGCTTTCTCTCACTTTCTAAATCTTCTTCTATCTGTTTTTGTATACTAATAATCTTTTTAGCATTTTGTACTGCATTCTCTATAGACTCTTGTTGTTTTAATTGTGCTTCTATAATTTGTCGAGCATTTTCATGAGCTTTATCTGTAACCTCTTGTTCCGAAGAACTAGAATTAATACCACCTGTACCAGAAGCATTTATAGCATTCCCATGAGCTTCCCGTGTTGCTTCATGAGTACCACCACTAGGTGTGGAATCTCCAGAACCATCACCTGACCCAGAACCTCCCCCTGGTGTAGGGCTACCAGTATCACCTCTTGGCACACCATTAATACCCTGTATTAATTCTGCTAATATAGCCCTTAAAGATTCTATGGAGTTTCTTAAATCAGAAGATACTGTACCTAGAGAATCTATAATATCATTAACATTAGAAGGGTTTGAATTATCACCGCTCGGTGGGGCTGGTGGAGTTGGTGGATTAGGCTGTCCCTCACCAGTAGGTGGAGTTGGACTAGGAGAAAGCCTTGGTTTTGTATTGTTAGAAATAGTACCTAAATTAGCTGAAATACTAGGTAAAAAAGTTCTAAGAAGTGTGTGTATCAAAGTGTTTGAATTCTGTACAGCTTTTACTTGCTTCTCTATTTCCTCAAACCTTTTTTTATAGTCCTTCCCATTAAATAGCTCGTACATTTTTCCTAAACGAGCTTCTATATCTTCTGTAGGTTTTGTAGAAGGAAAATTAGTTACTATAACAGGTACAGTCTGTAATTGTGATTCCTCTGGTGTTGGCATATCCTAAACCTCATACAAAACAACAAAAAACTTCTCTATAATTCGATATTATTATATTCCTACAGATAGTGAACTATTTAGAACACAATGTTTAATAACAGAGAGTAACAAAAAAACCCCTACACAAACAAAAGTCTGGCAGAGGTTTTTAATTATATGTTAAAACTTATTATAATTTTTAGTTGTAAATTATTACATTAGCACTAACTTTGTTTTATCTACAGCCAGTTCCATCTGAATAGACATTGGAGTACCTTGCTGTTCCGCAGACAATTCACCAAAAGTTAAGTTCGTTGGGAAAACACCATATAACTCCCACTTACGTATTACGGAACAGTCAGGCGAATATAAAAATAGATTTGCTGAACATTTATAACTTGCCACTAAACCCATATGATGAGTATCTGGATTAAATACACGCCAAAACCATCTCTGTAAGAGATCTGCCATATTTAATCCAATAGTATCATATACGGAAATCCTTGTATTTTCATAAGTTGGAGATCCCGCTACGTTTATATATTCATTACCATGACGTAATGCCGTTGGATTGATCCTAATAGCAGGAATACCTGCTTGTGTACAACAAAGACGTATATATTCCTGATAGTCATCACCATCAGTTAATTGTGGACGTAATTCACCAAGATTAATTAGAATCTCAAAATGATTAGCACGTTGTACTTCATAATTACCAGTAGGATCTACGAAATGTGATGCGCCTGCGTATCCATGATTAATATCTATAATAGAAGAACCCATAACTTATCTCCTTATATACTAAATATTAAATAGAGAAACAATCCTCTTTTAGAATAGATAAGTTATGGATATTTAATTTTCTGTCTAGTACTTCTTTATCCACTTTGTGTTTCCAGATCTATAAACCTTCAAAGCACCTAACTTAAGCATAATATAGTCTTCTCTATTTCCTTTTTGAGAAAGGGATTCTTTATATAGTAAAGGGTATTTTTTAGACAATGTTTTCAACTGTGTTTGTTCCCTTTTCAATTCTTTGTTTTTATAGTACCAATAGTAGCGTGGGTATTTTGTATCACCACAACAAGAGAATCCTAAAACAGAATATAAATTTCCAGAAAAATAATCATTATCAGAATAAGAAACTAAAATTGATGGTGTATACTCTTTTTCAAATAATTTTAATAATTTAGAAGCCCCACCAATAATAACATATTCAGACTTCGTTACAAAACGAGTGAGTGTCCAAACAGATTCTTTACCTTCTTTGTACCTTCCCTTCTGAAAAGACATACAAGACAACAATTCATCCTTATAAAACAAACCATAAGATACAGACTCTACAGTAGTAGAGCCTAAAATGTGATAGAGATTATAGAATTTATTAGCTTCTAGTTTTGATATCTTCTCTACCTTACATTTTCTAGCACCCACTCTACATGGTGTAGAAACTAAAAGATCTTTCAAAAAGGATTTTATTTTTTCTTTTTTCTCTTCCCAATCTACATCAAAAATAGAAATAAGACGAATCCCTAACTCTTTGCAAGAATAGTATTTAAAATTATGATACATTCTATCTTTAGAATTACTACAGATTGGTAGAGTTTTATGATAGTAGGATCCATTATATTCAACACCAATTTTCTTTTCTGGTATATAAATATCTAACTCAAATCTTTTTAAGATAGAAGATTCAAAACATATATGTTCCGTCAGAAATCCTAAAGATTTTATATATTCTTCTATTTCCAATTCAGCTTTAGATCTACTCTGAAAACAGAAAGGACATCCTTTATTCGGTTCTTGTCTCGAAAGAGTTATATGACTTTTAATGATCTGTGAATACACATGACCATTCTCACATACAAAATCCACAGTATCACTAACTTTCAAAGCACCCCTTCTTGCTTTTTCTTTATCTTCCTCTAAATACAACTCATCTATAAACCATTGCGGATAGTTTCTATTTTCTTCTAAAGATTTATAAAAGGTGTTATAACCACACTTAGGACACCCTCTTTTCTTTTTCCCAGTAGAAATAACAATATGCTCTGATACTTTTCTTGTAAATACACCATGTATTGGACAGTGAAAAGAAACAGTATCGTAAGATCGTAAAACACCTTTTCTTGCTTTTTCTTTATCTTCCTCTAAATACAATTCATCTATAAACCATTGTGGAAAAGTGGTTGTCTTATTTTTAGCAATACTCTTCGGATATTCTTTATTCTCTTTATTACATTGTGGGCATCCTGATTTAGAAAGGTGTGTTACTAAATCTATTCGATCCCTAACTTTTTTTGTATATATTAAATCATGTTTTTTACAATAAAATTGCTTTTTTTCATAACCATAAAAATTATGGTGTTTAGAATATTCCCTATCTTTCTCTAAATACAATTCATCTATAAACCATTGTGGGTACGGCCTTATAATACCTCTCTTTTCCCTGTTATTTTCTATCAGCTTTTTTCTATTACAAAAGGGGCATCCATTTTTTCTTTCTCCTGTAGAGAGAGTTATATGATTTGCAACTCTTTGTTTGTATTCTTTTCCACATTTAGAACACAAAAAAGAAAGAATATCACTAGTTTTTATAATACCATTCTTAGCTTTTTCCTTGTCTTTCTCTAAATACAATTCATCTACAAACCATTGCGGATACTTATTTCTACATTTCTTAAATGTAAGACTATTAGACGCTGCCTGTTTTATTTTACCACACTCTGGACATCCCTGTTTTGGAATATTATCAGAACTAATATGATTATGTATAGTTTGGTAATATTCTAAACCACAAACAGGACATCGAAAAAGAATTTTTGTAGTAACAGGAATAGAATAAATGTGTGGAATAATAGTCTTGTCTACAATCTCTTCCAACATCCATTCTGGATACAATAATTTCCTAGAACGCATAAAATAAACACAGAATTTGAAAATATTATTTTAGACCATTTATATAATAAAAACTGTCTGCTAAATTTACATGTTGTAAAGTAAGTTTGAATATAGAATGCCAAAATTTCTCTGCTATAGTATTACCATTCACTATATGAAGTGTTCGCATTTTAATACCATTGTTCCAAGCATCTAAAACAGACTTTCTTGCTAAACCCAAACGTCTATATTCTGGTAACACATAAATAGCATCTATATAATCATCAATAATCATTAAAAATCCAACGGTGTTTTCATCATGTTTTATTTTTATAAAACCATCTCCAGACATTTTAACTAAATTCTCGAAACAAATACAATCTAAATATCTTCTAAAATTTAAATACATAGAAAGGAGACTTGTTTCTTCTATATCCATAATACCACCTACTAAACACCAAATAAAAGAAAACCCCCTGTTATGGAAAGTTCTGAAAAACCATAACAGGAGGTCAGAGTCTTGGAGGTCTCTAAATAAGTAGATATAATCTATTTGTTTTCTAAATTATAAAGAGCACATGAGAATACCCCACTCTCCCTTATAACCAATGCCTATAGCATCCAT
>JAEEGL015928158.1_pt1 | contig 10588 bp, 11 predicted proteins | sample 9134231 | NCBI WGS metagenome assembly JAEEGL01 (sample SAMN16246548, study PRJNA631951) | gut metagenome | biome: gut microbiome; feature: rumen; material: fiber-attached | host: Bos | place: Iran: Karaj | collected 2018-10
TCAGGTCCATATGTTCGCAAGAACATGCAGGTTCAAGTCCTGTTATCCGCACCATCGCAGAGCCTGCGCCCCCTTTCACGAGGGCGCTCGTTTTACTCGCTCACTTTGTAGAAAGCTGTCAGTCTGCTTTCGCTCGCGGCAGTCATTTTACAACTTACACAATTAAAGAGTGCCTTAGCAAAAGTTATGAGGAAGCATCAAAAAGCTCATAAAGTTTGCTGGGCACTCTTTGTTATTGTATCATATAACTGAAGCTATGCTAAGATGCAAGTCACTGATATTGCTGATATGCTGATGGTTACGAGAAGCACTGCAAACAAGAAGATAAGCAAGGCTCTTGAAAAGTTATATGAACTTATATGGGATAGTGAGATAAAGTATTGGATAAATGGATATCTGGCTTTATTCAATCACTGATACAGCAATAAATATTAATTGATCTATTATACAGCAACAGGCAGTCGCTTGGACTGCCTGTCTGTTTTGTTATACGGGATCAAGCTCGTTGCTTGAGGTGATAACGTCCTCGTTGTCGAATTCGATGATCTCCACTTCGGGAGTAATATATTTCTCCATGATTTTACCTCCATTTCATCAAAGTTTAATTAATTCACTCAGCAGACCAGACATAGCTTTGACTATTATCAATGGAAGCAGTTGGAGTTACAAAATCTAAATTATAATTATTGAAACATAAAGCCTCAACACAATTAGAATCTTTATAAATATTATTCTGGTCGGCTGCCCAGCCTTGCTGACTCGCAAGTTGTGCCCATGTCATGCCTTCTGTGTAAGCATATTCTGTACCGTTAATTGTAACTTTCATGGTTTGAGCAGACGCGTTCAGCCCCTCAGCAGCTTTCATATAAGCATACAGTGCCTTTGCCATTGTCACGTTTTTGTCGGAGCTTGCACTGTTCGTCAGCACACGGTATACCCATATGTAGCCGGAAACGGAATAGCCGTCGATCGTCTGTTGCTGTCCCATTGTGACAGGTGTCAGGTCAGCAATCTCGTAATACTTGCCGTGTGTACCGTTCTGTGTGCCGTTGTCGCTGTAAACGCGCAGCTTCACCTTTGAATTGAGCACCATAGAGACCTTGTTGTCGCCAAGAGCGTCGCTTGCTTCCTTATAAGGTGCAAGGTCTTCAGCGGACGGCGTTGACAGTGCAGAAAGGTCATTTGTACCATCTTTGAAGTAGTTGTCAGCCGCATAGCCGTAGTCTCTTGTGGCGTTCAGCATTTCCTTTGTCTTGTAATCAAGTCCGTCAGTGCCAGAAGCCGCGGTAATGTAATCGTCCACAGAATACGCAAGCTCTGTGACATTTTCTTCGCCCTTGTAAAGCTCGGCTGTGATCTTCTCATTTATATCCTTTGCATTTATGTTTGCGGTCGCATAGAACTTTCCGTCCTTTTCGTTGAGTGCGACTTCCGTGCCGTTCTCATCGCATTTGCCCGTAAACTTGACCTTGTATTCAGACGCAGTTGTGCTGTCGATGTTGTCAATGTAGAAATTCAATCCGAATCCGTCATCGAGGGTGACACTTACGCTGGAGAATTTGTTGATCTTATCTGAAGTCGGTAAAGCGATCTCAACAAGCGCACTCGCATAATCCGTTTCCATTTTACTGTTCAGATCTTCCGCAAGAATGTATACATTATAGGAATCGCCGAGATCAGACGGCAGATCAAATGTACCAGAGCCATTTGACGCAGAATAGTCACCCGTCAGCGGTGCATAGTACAGAATCTTTGCACCTGATTCGGTATAGTCCTTATCCGTAATAAGTACAGAAACTTGTTCAGCATTGATACCATCCGAATCGTCAGCATCGTTGACAGTATATGGCACTGTTATGGTATCACCATTCTTTGTGACCGTTCCTGGAGTAATAGTGGTGTTTGTGTCTTTCAGCGTCAGCTTATATTCATTGCCATATTCTTCGGCGGAATTAGAATTGATATTTGTAGAGAAAAGAATTGAACTTAAATCAACGTTGAAAGCAGGGCTGATTCCGGTGGGGGTATACATTCCCATTTTCCCTAAATTACCGTTATTTCCTACGTAACTACTGCCTGTACCCCCACCCTCGTAGTTAGGAGAGCGCAGCAGCCAAGCACCAGTCGTTTTGACCCTTTCCTCTGCCGTCCCGTAGCCGTATTCAGGATTACGTGCTTCCCAACCTTCTAACAAGAAAACACGTTCACCAGTCAAGTTGACACTTGTGGTTGACTTGACTCCCTCAGTAGTTCTTTGACTTTCCACTATGGATTCTTTTTCTAACACAGAAAAAACGCCGTTCTTATTGTAAAACTGATCTCCATTCAATTTGTTTTTGATCCCACTTCCCAACCACATATCAGTGTTGGGAGTTTCACTTTGATCATCAAATCCGTACCAAGCACCGGACGAACCTGTCTCTTCCTTGATCCACACTCCTGAAGTAGATTGTTCAGAAAATGCGGCATTAAAAAGTGACGTATCACAATCGAGGAATATAGTGGATGATCCATAATCTGTTGTATTTGGCGCAAGAACACGATACCTGACAGGACTTCCATCATATTTCCCGTAATAAACATAGTTTCCCGACCACTTACTTTCATATTTAACATTTTCTTCTGTATTATTATCATTATCAAAACCATACCAAGCCTGAGATGATCCATCTTCTCGAACAAATATAATATCTGAGCTTTGAGCTGATTTCTTTGGTGATTTTATTCCTGATGTACATAGTGTAGTGTTTTGAGCATTTTTATCAGAAAGAACAATCAGATGCAAAGTAGATTCTTTCTGAACATGATAATCTGAGAGGGTTTTGTCATTTTCAACAACAGCACCTGCATAAATAAGTTTTTGTTTAATGGGAGAAATGCCTTCTTTGTCCTGGATTTTTGCTTTGACATCCTCGATCGTATCAGATGGTTCAACGTCAAGTGTAATTGTTTTTCCGCCTATCTGCACTTTAACAAAAATCTGCATAGCATGAGCCGTAATTGCATAGTTGTGGAAAAGTCCTTCCATCTCAACTTGCGCAGGTACAGCGCCTGCTACAAGAGTAAATGCAATCACGAATGCCGCGGTTTTCTTCCATAACTGTTCCATAAACTCATTCCTCCTTGATTTTAGTTTTCATAGAAATAAAAAAATCTTTTTCTTGTTTAATTATACTATATTTTGTCGTGATTTGAATGAACGTTTTGTTAACAAATTATATCATATGTTGTTTTAATCTCGTGTTATACAGCTTGTAGTTTTTGCAACTACATATTAATTTACATGCTTTATTTTTTCACTATCATGACATCACCCTCAGGTCCATATGTTCGCAAGAACATGCAGGTTCAAGTCCTGTTATCCGCACCAGCGGGGAGCCCCCGCGGACAAGTTCGCGCTTCACTTCTTGTGTGGCGCGAATTTTTTTCGCGCATGAAAGTCATATATTACGTATATATAACACAGTGGAAATAGCCGCTGAAAGTTTAACGCCCCATTTTACGTGGGACGTTTTTTTACTCAGATTAAAGGGAAAATGATGTTTCAGCAAGTTAACAATACTTGCTATTATTATTGTACTGTGATATAATACACTTAGTCGATAGGTTATATATAATATCAGGAGGAAAATTAATGGACAAAAGATTCATATATGCTGATAATGCTGCAACAACAGCTGTTTCAGACGAAGTGCTTCAGGCAATGCTCCCCTGCTTCCGTGAAGGATTCGGAAACGCCTCAAGCATATATAAACTTGGACGTGATGCACAGAAAGCAGTCGAAACTGCTCGCGAAAAGGTTGCAAATGCAATCGGCGCTGAACCGCGTGAGATCTATTTTACAAGCTGCGGTTCGGAATCTGATAACTGGGCTATAAAGGGCACAGCGGAAATAATGGCTCAAAAAGGCAAAAAGCACATAATAACATCTGTCTTTGAGCACCATGCGGTTCTGCATACAACAGAATATCTTGAAAAACACGGTTTTGAAGTAACATATATCCCTGTAAGCGAAAAAGGCCTTATAAATCCTGAAGACATCAAAAAAGCTATTCGCGAAGATACAGCACTTGTTACAATAATGTATGCAAACAATGAGATCGGTACGATACAGCCTATTGAAGAGATCGCTTCCATATGTCACGAAAAGGGCGTTATTTTCCACACAGATGCTGTACAGGCTGTAGGTCATATCGACATAGATGTGCATAAACAGGGCATAGATATGCTGTCACTGTCAGGACATAAGATACACGCTCAGAAAGGCATTGGCGCTCTGTATGTCAGAAAAGGTATAAATCTGCCGAATCTCATTCACGGAGGCGGACAGGAACGCGGAAAACGCGCTGGCACTGAAAATGTCCCCGCAATAGTCGGACTCGGTGTTGCAATTGAAGCCGCTACCCGTAACATTGCGGAAAAAAATGCAATAATAACCCCTCGCCGTAACCGTCTCATCGATGGTATATTACAACTGCCATATACGAGACTCAATGGAGACAGAGACAAACGTCTGCCGGGAAACCTGAACATTTCAATTGAAGGCATCGAAGGAGAATCGCTTCTGCTTATGCTTGATATGTATGGAATATGCGCTTCATCCGGTTCAGCCTGTACATCAGGTTCACTTGATCCTTCCCATGTTCTTTTATCGCTTGGTTTGAAACATGAAGTCGCACACGGCTCAATGAGACTGTCCATAGAAGAAAACGTCACAGATGAAGATGTTGACTATATTCTTGAAACAGTTCCGAAAATCGTAAAGCATTTAAGAGATATGTCGCCTGTATGGGAAAAAATGATGAAGGGCGAAAAATACGAATAAAGGAGTAATAATATGTTATACAGTGAAAAAGTTCTTGACCATTTTTCAAATCCGCGCAATGTGGGAGAAATCGAAAATGCTGATGGCATCGGTGAGGTCGGAAATGCAAAATGCGGCGATATCATGAAAATGTACCTGAAAATTGATGACAATACCATCACTGATGTAAAATTCAAGACATTCGGCTGTGGAGCGGCAGTTGCTACCTCTTCAATGGCGACTGAACTCATAAAGGGCAAATCAATAGATGATGCTCTTAAACTTACAAATCAGGCTGTTGTTGAAGCTCTTGACGGACTTCCTGCTGTAAAGATCCACTGTTCCGTACTTGCAGAGCAGGCTGTCCGTTCAGCTCTTTCGGACTATTATACCCGTCAGGGCATTGATCCGCTCCCGATAGTCGGAGAGATCAAAGATGCAGACTAATATTACTGCCGTATACACTATTAACAATATATAACATAACAGCTCCACAGAATTCTGTCTCTGTGGAGCTGTTTGTTGTAATCTGAAACCCCCCGGCTTTGCCGGGATGTTTACTTATTCACCGCATCTGTGGATAACCTTTACGGGACAGGCATCCATACATATTCCGCAATTGGTACATAAACTGTAATTTATTGAAGCATGGAAATTATTTACTATGATCGCTTCGTTCGGACATTTCTTTTCGCATATCTTACAGCCTATACAGCCATTTTTGCAGACAAGCTTTGTTGCTTTTCCGTTATCTCCGGACGAACACATAACGTCAATACGCTTTGCAACAGGCTTTATAGCTATAAGCTGATTCGGACACACAGCCGCACACTGTCCGCAGGCTCCGCATAAGGACGGATCGACCTTGGCTATACCATTTACTATTTTTATTGCGTCATGTTCACATACGCTGACACAGTCACCCAAGCCCATACATCCATATTTACACATACCGTTTCCGCCATAGAAACGCTTTACCGCCCTGCATGACTGCACTCCGTCAAAAAGAAAGGCTTTGCTTGTTGATTCACAGTCACCGCTGCAATGTACAACGGCTGTCATAGGGATAACTTCCGCTGCCGCTGTACCAAGTATAGCCGCTATCTTTCCGGCTGCATCAGCTCCGCCGGGACGACAAAGATTTGTAGCCGCCCCCTTCTGTATTATTGCAGCAGCATAATCCGCACAGCCTGCAAAACCACAGGCACCGCAGTTAGCCTGAGGGAGTGACTCCCCGATTTTTTCTATCCTCTCATCTATCTTTACATAGAACACCTTTGAAGCAACAGTCAGCAGCAAACCTGCCAGAACACCGCATCCGCCAAGTATAAGTGCAGGAATGAGATAAGTCATATAAGCACCTCCTTAGCTGAATAGTCCCGAAAAGCCCATAAAGCTTACAGAAACTATGGATGCAGCAATAAGTGTAGCCGGAACTCCCCTGAATGTTTCAGGGATATCGGCATATTCAAGCTTTTTGCGTACTCCTGAAAAAATTACGAGTGAAAGCATAAAGCCAAGTCCGCCGCCAAGAGCATTTACAATGGAGTTAACAAATGTAAAGCCATTGTCAATATTGAGGACTGTTACACCAAGAACAGCACAGTTGGTAGTTATAAGCGGAAGATAAACGCCAAGCGACTTGTAAAGCGCCGGTATGCATTTCTTCAGGAAATTCTCGACAAGCTGTACAAATAATGCTATTACAAGGATAAATACGACTGTATCGAAGTATTCCAGATGATTAGGAACGAGTATACCATGGTGTATAGGATATGTTACCAAAGTAGCGCATATCATTACGAATGTAACTGCAACGCCCATTCCTGTCGCACTGTCAAGCTTTTTTGAAACTCCAAGGAACGGACAGATACCCATAAATTTGGATAGCACAAAGTTGTCTGTAAGCATTGCCGAAAGAAGGATAACAAGCATAGTTTTCACTTACAGTCACCTCCCTTTCCACAGGCTTCAGCATTTGCACAGCCTGCGCAGCCGATCTCCCTGGGAGGCTTTTTGCTGGTCAGTTTATTTACTGCGGCTATGATGATACCAAGCGTAAAGAAACCGCCTGCCGGCATAATAAACAGCAGCATAGGGCTTTCACTTACCACAGGAAGAGTTATGCCAAGCCATTTTCCCGAACCTATGATCTCACGTACAGATCCCATAAGGAAAAGAGCAAGTGTAAATCCTATACCCATTCCTATCGCATCACAGGCAGAAGCTATAATGCCGTTTTTGCTTGCGAACATCTCCGCTCTGCCAAAAATAATGCAGTTTACTGTTATCAAAGTCAGATATATTCCCAGACTGTCATAAAGGCTCGGTACAAAGCCTTCAAGAAGAAAACCGATCAGTGTTACAAAGCTTGCGATTATAACTATGAATGCAGGGATACGCACCTTATCAGGAATAACCTTTCTGAGTGCGGATATAACGATATTTGAACCAAGAAGTACAAAAGTAGTTGCAAGGCCCATACCAATACCGTTCACAGCCTGTGTGGTAACAGCAAGGGTAGGACACATTCCGAGCAGCATCACGAGAGTAGGATTCTCCTTGATAATGCCTTTTGTTATCTCCTTTGTGAGAGAGGTTTTATTTTCAGCCACCGAGGATCGCCTCCTTATTCTCATTGTATGCTTTCAGAGCTGTATCAACTGCGTGTTTCATGCCATTTGATGAAAATGTCGCACCGCTGACTGCATCAAAACTTTCCTTGGGTTCCTTCTGTCCGTAAAACTGCTTGCGGAAATCAGCATCGTCACGTATATTTGAACCAAGACCCGGAGTTTCTCCCAGTGAAACAAATTCTATTCCGGAGATACGTCCTTTTTCGTTTATGCCGACAAGTATATTTATACCATCCTTGGCATAACCGTCAGTACATACCTGTATCACCGTCTTGTTGTCAGGAGTTACAGCAATAGTCTCTACCTCGTCATATTTACATTTGATCTGGACTATCCTGCTTTCTGTCTTGCCGAAGAGCGCTTCAACACTGCGGTTGAACTTCTCTGTCTTCTGTTCCGCGATCCTGTCCTTTGTAAGCTCATATGCAAACACAAGGAGCAATGACGCAATAACGCATATAGCAGTAAGTACAATTGTTGGTTTTACATTATCCTTCATTCTTTTCAGCCTCCTTTGCACCGAGAACCTTAGTCCTTGTAAGCTGCTCTATATAAGGAGTCAGCACGTTCATGAGAAGTATCGAGAATGAAACGCCTTCAGGATATGAGCCAAAGCGTCTGATGATAAATGTTATTATACCGCAGCCAAGACCGAATACAATTTTTCCCTTTGTAGTAATGGGAGTTGTAGCATAATCAGTTGCCATAAAGAAAGCGCCAAGGAACAGTCCGCCAGCAAGGATCTGATATACAGGATCACCGCCGCTTATCCAGCTGAGCAAGAATACACTGCCGATAAATGCAAGCGGAGCGGCAAGTGAGATGATCTTTCTTGCTGCAAGGTAAAGTCCGCCTATAAGAAGTCCGAGTGCGCATACCTCTCCAAGACATCCTCCCGTATTACCAAGCAACAGATCTTTGTAATCAGGGATACGCTGTCCGAGTTTGGCAAGCTCCTCTGTACCCATTCCCTCAAGAGGAAGAGGGGTAGCCGCTGAAATTCCGTCATATTTCTCACCGAGAGGAAGTATCCAGTCTGTCATCGCTGACGGGAATGACACCATAAGAACAATTCTTGCGGTAATGGCAGGATTGGCAAAATTCTGGCCAAGGCCGCCGAACAGCTGCTTAACTATAACAATAGCAATGAATGAACCAATTACAGCCATCCAGTACGGAAGTGTAACGGGAAGGTTCATGGCAAGAATCAGTCCGGTAACAACAGCCGAAAGATCGCCTATAGTATTTGAGCGCTTCATCATTCCGCGGCATACATATTCAAAGAAGATACAACTGCCGATACATACCGCAGTTAAAGTCAGAACTCTTGCGCCGAACAGATACATTGCAGCACCCCATGCAGGCAGCAGTGCAATAATAACATTCAGCATTATATTTGAAGTTTTAGTATAGTTTTCGTCGTGCGGTGACGGCGAAACGATCAGTTTACCCATAGCTTCTCCGCCTCCTTACTTTCTTGGAATAAGAGCTTTTGCAAGCTGATTTGTCTCTGCAAGCTTTCTGTTTGCAGGACAGACATAAGTACAGCTTCCGCAGTTCATACAGAGCAGAACTTTAAGTTGTTTAAGCTCTTCAACATTTTTGATTCTGTATGCCCTGTCAATATCTGCAGGCATGAGACCAAGAGGGCAAACTCTTACGCATCTGCCGCAGCGGATACAGCTTGAAGTTCTGCGTTCATCATAATGGTTAAAAGCAAGGAGAGCGTTTGATGTCTTTACAACAGGCATATCAATATCAGGCACGCTCATTCCCATCATAGGGCCTCCGGCTATAAGCTTGATAATGGAGTCGATATCAGCCTTGCAGAATTCGAGTACCGAACGGAAAGAAGTACCAATGACTGCATTTACATTCTTAGGCTCTTTTACTGCATTGCCGTCAACTGTCAGTCTTCTTGTAACAAGCGGCATACCTGTATGCATATATCTGTAAAGGAAAGCAATGGTTGACACATTCATAACAATCACACCTACATCTGCAGGTAAACTTCCTTCATTAACTATCCTGCCGGTAGAGTTGTAGATAATGACCTTTTCAGCTCCTTGTGGATATGCCGATGGAAGCGTAATAATGTCAATGGTATCGTCATTCTCAGCCATAGCAGTAAAGTTTCGGATAGCTTCAGGTTTGTTTGCTTCTATAGCAAGCTTTGCGCTTTTTATACCGAGCTGGGATTTCACCATATTTATTCCGCCGATAATATCTTCCGGATTTTCCATCATCTCACGATAATCTGCGGTAATATACGGTTCGCATTCCGCGGCATTGATTATAAGGGTATCTATTTCAGTTTTTGGACTTAGCTTGATATGTGTAGGGAAACCTGCACCGCCAAGACCACAGGCGCCACTTTCACGTACTGCTTTTACAAAGCTTTCTTTATCAGTAACCATAGGAGGTCTGACTTCTTCAGACATTGTCTGCTTTCCATCGCACTCAATCTCGACCATCTTACAAACAACGCCCATAGCGTTTCGATAATCTGTTATAGCACTGACCTTTCCTGACACTCCCGAATGTACCGGAGCGCTGAACGCCGCATCGGTATCGCCGATCTTCTGTCCGACCTTTACCTCATCACCGACCTTTACGAGAGGCTGACAGGGAGCTCCCATTGTCATTGACATAGGTATACGAACGGTTTCGGGAACGGGGAATGTAACTGTTGCGCTGTTTTCCGTATTTTTACGGTGCTTCAGCTTTATTCCGTTCAGTTTTTTCATAAAAATCTCCTTGGGAAAATGCAGTAAACTGCAAGATTTAATGCCAAATACAACATTTTTTCGTACACATGAGCAAAGAGCCCATACAATATAATTATATATCATTTCACGACAATATTCAAGAGGTTTTACGGAAAAAATAATTTTTTGAGAATTAATTATATCATCAACAAACAAAAAGCCACCAAATAAAAAAACGCTCCTTCATTTGTGAAGAAACGTCCATAAAATATTAAAGCACTTGCATAAACAAGTGCTTTTGGAGGCGCCACCCAGATTTGAACTGGGGATCAGGGTGTTGCAGACCCACGCCTTACCACTTGGCTATAGCGCCGTCTTTGGAGCGGATTACGAGGCTCGAACTCGCTACCTCCACCTTGGCAAGGTGGCGCTCTACCAGA
>JAEEGL011634966.1_pt1 | contig 10587 bp, 17 predicted proteins | sample 9134231 | NCBI WGS metagenome assembly JAEEGL01 (sample SAMN16246548, study PRJNA631951) | gut metagenome | biome: gut microbiome; feature: rumen; material: fiber-attached | host: Bos | place: Iran: Karaj | collected 2018-10
CTTCTGCGACCGAAAGCATTTTAACCATATTTATGAAATCATTCATTCTTTAAACCTCCTTTGCATAAAAGCACCATTTTTCTGCGAACACATACTGCATACAGAATCCTTCTGATTCCAGCAGATGACGCATTTTTACATTGTCATCCCATGGTGTAGCACCGATTTTTCCTTTGGCGTACTGCTGAATCTCATGGATTGCAAAACGTGCAATCCCTTTTCCACAGTTCTTTTTATTCAAAATGCACATACGCTTAATTGCAGTATAAGCATAGGCAGGTTCTTCCACAAGAGAAACAGTAGCAAGTACCTTATCATTCTCAACAATAGCAAACAATCTATTATGTTCAAAGTCCGCACGAATCTGTTCATTCGTGCAAAACGGAATCTGTTTAATGCACAGTGCGTTCATAATCCACCGATAGTCTTTACTGTTTGCTCTACGCAGTTCCATACTCTTACTCCTCTCTCGTTTCAACTATATAATACCACACATTAACGAATTTTCTTAGGTGTCCAACACCTAAGACAACTCCGAATGTTCGTGTGCAGTTGAATGTATACAGTATACAATCCCATAATGTTCGGATTTCAGAAATCTGTGCCTCAAATTCAAGGCTCCCACACCTGTCAAGTATTTGACTTGCTCAGAAAATTCGGCTTTCGCCCCTCTAAATAAGCTGCGATTTTTCTTTAAGTACAAGCTGCGATTGGGCGTATCGTCAAAGGTACGGGGACGTGGATCCGGCCCGCGAAAAGCTGCGAGGCTCTCGATTTTATCGAGGCTCTGCAAGCTGGGCGCAAGCCAATCTTCCGTAGATGCGATTTTTCGTGGCAAATTTCTCGTAAGAAATTTTTGTCAAACACTTGACTTTTTTTCAAATTTCATGTATAATTATATTGTGAGGAGGGAGGAGAGGGTAAAAGACCCATAAATATATAATCAATCCGAGATAAGCTGCGTCAAGCGCCGCCGAAATAGGAATTATGGGCACTCTCATAAAGTTCCTCGTGAGCTGAAAGCAAAAAGCAAGGAGGCTGATATTGATGGAAACTCGTACCTATTACTTCCCCAGCAATCAGATCGGCCGCCATATCCTGAACTACCTGATCGAACGTGTAGGTTGTTCTATTGGTGACATTCGTCGTGTGAAGGATACGATTGCGGTGCCGATCACTGTGGCAAAGCGCGACATTACCAAAGTTGAACGTATTCTTCAAATGTATGACTTGTTAGATTAAATACTTGACTTTTTGCAGAATTTCTGCTATAATATAATTGTCCTAAGGGGATAAGAGAAAAATTTTGTGCGGTTCGCAATCCGCCGTAAATCAAAATTGTGTGTACAAGGAGGATTAATATGAATAAGTCCGAAGTCCTATCCACTATTCTTTCAATGCCTGGCGCCCAGATGTGCCGTGTTAACAAGGTAAACTTCGTTGCCATTCCTGTAGAAGATGGCTATGTTAAGGTCGCCGTAGGTGGCGCCCTTGAAAAGGACACCAAGAACCGTAAGGCATTTAACTTCGATGCCGCTGTTGCCGAGTATAAGGCATGGGAAACGGAAGGTGCTCTTCGCGAAGCTGAGCGCGCAAATAAGCCTGCCAAGGTAAAGGGTCCCAACCCGGAAGCCGAAGCACGCCGTCAGGCACTTGATGCCCTAGTAGCTGGTCTCCCCTCTTTCACCGACTATACTGCCACTGATATCATGAATGCTCTCGCGGGTAAGATCGCTGAGAACGTCACTGTAATGGCAATCGGTTCCAGCGCAATGCGTCTGGTAGAACAGGGCGTCCTAACCATGGATATCGTAGACAAGAAAAAGCACTACTCGAAGGCTTAATTTCTAGGGGCAATTGCCCCTCTTTACTCCAGCCCCTCCACGCAGAGAGGTTGAAGTAGGGAGGGGTCACCGACAAAAGGTTACCGGCCTTCACCCATCCCCTCCTGAACTTGGGGGTCCACCGTCGCGGAGCTTGTGGCGGTGGATTTTTTTTATACTAAAATTGTATACAGTATCCAGTATTCTGTATACATCGCCAGAGCTCCCTTTTCAGACGCAAATAGTATTTTTTCCATTTGCGCTTATTTCGGGGTATTAGCCTCATCAGATGCACATTCCTCGCCTCCACTTATAGTTTTTCATGTAAGCTGCGCAAGCCGTTTCTACGTATTATCCCCCTTATCAGACGCAGATTCTATATATATATCAAATGCGTCTGTTATGGGGGCGCCGCTTTATAGTTGCCAGAAAAAATAGGCATGTCAAATACTTGACAAAATTAAATTTTCCGTGATAAAATGTAAAAAAGAGAGAAAATTTTGAAAAAATTATAATTTTTCCTCAAAAAATACTTGACAAAGCCTGAAATTTGGCGCACCACTCCCAAATCAACTCCTACCTAACCTGCAGGTTCCCGATGGTGCCCCGAGTATCGCTACCGACCCTTACATCACACGCACATCCATTATACTTATATTTATTACTTACTCTTTTACTAACGTGTATGTATTTGTTATTGGTTGGTAACCATGGTTTTTTGTTTGTGGAGATGATTTTTTTGGCATACATTATTGATACGTATAATAAATACAGTTAGTGGGATAGATAGCATACGCGATTTAAATTTAAAATAAATGACAATTGGTATGCGATTAAGGAGGTAGAAATGGATTGGGGATTGCCGCAGCTAGGCTTCCGGATAGAGGAGGCCGCATCTCCAGAGTTCTATCATGTGTATGATACATATGAGGATGCATTGGAATTTGTGGAATAGATGCGCGCAATTAATTAATTGATGAGGAATTTCAATTTCATTTTCATTCGTGCAATTTCATTTTCGTTTTAGGATGCGGGAACCCGAAACCTACCCCCACATATATTGCCCGAAACCTATCCCCATACTACAATTTGATTTTGGTTGCGCGACAACGTACTAAATGTGGTCGATGATCGCCCATTTCCCGCAACCAAGATACAAAATATTGGGGAGAGGGCTTCGCCGCAGGCGAAGACCTCGAGCCAAAACGAAAATTGAGGGACAGACCGCCGCAGGCGGGCTGTGCCGAATATTTTCGTGATCCCTGTTTTTCCCTACAATACGGAGAATTAAGGTATTTGCGTCTGATGCGGCTAATTTCATTTTATTTTAATGGTTCTTTCAATGTACCATTTCCGAGAATGCCAGTTCCTATTACCTTGACTTTTTTCTTTAAATATGATATAATAAAAGAAAAAAGAGGTAATAATATGAGATATATGATATATATTCCTGAGAAAAAATTAATGCGAGTAACAGTACATGACTCACCTGGCTATGCCTTATTAAAATTAATAAGAGACTGTTATAGATTTTTAAATCATAATATGTTTAAAAATGATATAACAATCAATGCAATTATGGAAAATGGCGGATTAAGTAAAACATATTTTATTATGTCTGACTCAATTCCTTTTTATATTTCCTCTGACCCGCACTTTGTTTCTTACAGCGGAGATAAAAAAGCTGAACAATGGATCAATAAACATCCAGGAAGAAAAATAGTACCGGTTGTAGATACAGATGAATATAATTTTATTACAGAACACAGACATGATTTAGATAGCGCGCCCGATATGTATCCATAATTTCATTTCCATGTCACAAAAATTGTATAAAATTCGTGACATAATTTTAATATCCTAAAACTTGACTTTCTATAAAATTTATGGTATATTTTTAGTATAGAGAAATATACCTTATTTTTGATTGGAGAATATGGTTATGAATTACGAAGACTTTGAAAAAGAGTATACCACAACGTACAAGCAGTTATATGAAGACTTAACTACTGAACAAATGAAAGCAGTTGTTGAAGCAATGCGTGCGGAATTAAGAAGAATAGTCATGGAAGAAATGGAAGAAGCGGAGTTGAAGGGCACATGCGAAATCACGAGCAGGTAAAAGAATTTGCTGTTGATGATATTATTAGGTTAGTAAGAGAAACGGATTTATCTGATAAGAATACGTTTCTTGTGTTAAATGGTGGCACAGGTGTAGGTAAAACAACCGCCATTATGAATAATGTTCTATAGGAACTTGACCATAAATTTGGTCATCTTCAAACTATGTTAGTAGTGGAAAGCCGCAGTATTACTGTTGAGCAGTTGCGGCATAAATATGGTGAAGCTGATGTCTGTCAACGTATGGGTTTTGCTAATATGATTAAGAAACATAATGTTGACTACGATTGGGTTGTTATTGACGAATGCCATGGCCTCTTTAGTGAGGCTTCATTTGCGGAAGACACAACTGTAATTGGTGAATGGATTAAGAATGGGCGCGGTAATACCCACATCATCTTCATTACTGCAAATGACGAATACTTTGAAGAGTTATCAAAACAATTCTTTTCTGAAGAGTCTTCATTTATTTATTTGTTTCCAGACTTTACTAAGTATGTTAGCAATACGTATGTAAAAGAAATCCAATTCATAAAAACTAAGAATACAAACCTAACACTCGAATATTTTCTGGAACAGTAGGAGGGTAAGCGCGGAATTGTATTCCTTAAAAGCGCAAGTAAAGTTAAAGATTGGTACTTTAAGTTGCTTGATGAGAAAAAAGGTGTTGCTATGCTGGTATCTCGCGCCAATTAGACTGCGCTTTCACTCGATGTAATGCAAGCACATACAGCTGCAAAAAACTTAATGATTGAATTAAGTGAAGGAAAAAGCGGCTTAACCTTAGCCGATTTGTAGGATATGGCGGATAAACAACGTGTTGCGGACGGTAAAGAATCATTATTTGAAGCCTTACGTAATGAACATTTACCAGATGATATTTCAATTTTGATTGTAACTGATACACTACAAGAGGGTATGTCACTTACATTTCCCAAAATCGACTATATGATTATTGATGGGTATGGAGAAGTTGAGATCAGGCAGAAGGTTGGGCGCTTCCGCGGCAACCTTGACCAACTCTTCATTATCTTTAATCCAAACAATGCGCGCCGTGACTTTCAAATTCAGTCAGATATGTTCGCACATTTCCGCAAGCTACAGGCTGATGGTGATCAAGTAGAACTTGCAAAGCAATTTGGTATCCTTAAAGGTGCACAATTCAAAGTAAAGTATATTACTGAGCGCATTAAAGATGATGGTACAAAGACATATGAAGTTAATGAGCAAGCATACCTACATTTACTTAAGGATCATAAAGATTACTTACATTTGATGGGTAATACTGAAGAAGCTGTAAAAGAAATGTATTCATATCTTGGTGCGACTCCAAAACTAGTAGACCCAAATGTAATTCGAATGTCAAATTAGAAAGACCTTATAGTTGAAATAGCTGAAAGATGGCGCGGGATTCCCTTAAAGGGCCCCGCGCAAGAGGCACTTCTTCAAGACTTCAAAGCTATGGGAATCACAGATAAACAGCGGCATACCATTAATTCATTGCGCGGATGTACTACAATGTTCTCTGAGATAGGAATAACCGTTACTGAAAAATAGGCTACTTTAAAGGATCTAGAGCAGTGGCCGCAATATCTTGCGAAAGTACGTGAAAAGTATAGGGTAATTGTTTGACATTTTATATAATTTAGATTATAATATAAGTGAAGGATAAAGATAGGAGAAGTTAAAAATGAAAATAAAATCTGGAATGGAAGAAAAATATCAGGAAGCCTATAATAAAAACCTCGATCCATATGGTCATGGAGTTTATACCTTTGCGGAAAGATGGGCTGAATTGATAGAAAGAGATATTGATGAGTGCGACGGAGTAACCAATTCTGTAATTGCAAATTTTCAAAAACGTGAATCTCAAGCAGATACAGAAGGTATTACTGGATTCATGTATGGGAGTGCGGTTAATATTCTCTCTCATTATTGGGAATATGGAGAATTTCTTCGGAGATGGCACAATAAAGAATATGGATATGAGGGAGAGGGAGTTGTAAATCCTGCGATTTTAGTAATAGGAGATAAAAATGAAAGTTAGTAATAATTCTGTTTGGCGCTGGCCTTACAGTACTCGTTATTATTTTACTCATCCATGGAAATGGTTTAAGCATCTTGGACAAAATATTCGCGATGCTTACCGCCGTGCGCGATATGGTTGGACATATGGTGACGTATGGGATATGGATATGTGGATGATGAATACACTTCCTCCTATGCTTCGTCATATGGCAGATAAAGGTTGCGCCTATCCTGGACGTCCACCATTCGAAACTATTGAAAAATGGCATAAATGGCTTCATGCGATGGCGGATTTGCTTGAAAGCGGATTTGAAGATAATCAAGATAAATGTAATGAATATTATAATGAGTATATGGAGCATCTGTTTGATCCTCCAGAAACTCGTGTAACTGAAATGGATAATGATTACTTTAACCGTGCGGCTGAAATTGCTAAAGATGCGGAAGCAAATGTTGCAAATGCGATGCGGCAGCTTGGTGAGCACTTCTTTGAACTTTGGGATTAAGGAGACACGTATGATTATAGCAATTATATTGATTTATTTTTGTATTGCAATAGGAATTTTTGTATATGTTCTTCAGGACAATTATGATTGCACATGGTTTGGTTTATATAAAAGTATGTATGATAATCTCAGAGAAGATTATAATGTATTAGGTTCATTGATTCCAGTTATCGCATTTTTCATCTTTACTTTACCTTTGAATATTATATATCTTTTTATTGGCGTAGCAATTTATCTTGTAATAGATATCATCCCTTCGGCATGGGATATAATGTTTGGGAGGCGCGACTAATGAATATGAAATTCATTTATGCTCTTATTATAGTGTGTACACTTGCTTGGACAATAGCGAGTATTTGCGGATTTTCATCGTTCACATTTGATAATGATGTTGAAGTTGTCGAATTGCCTAGTTATTTTTATAGAAAGTTTCGTAAGAAATATACTAAACTGGGTTCGCTTATTCCTACATTTTTTATAACTATATCTGCATTGCCGGTACTTATTCCTTGCTCGATTGTTAAACTCATATTAATGGGTATTAATGGCGTTAAAAAAGTATATGACCGAATCTTTATTGAAAAGCCCAAGCCTGAACCTAAAGTTATATTTATGACTCCTAGTATGGAAAATAGTTTTGAAAAACCAGAAGTTCCTGTAATTCAAGTAATGGAAGATACCAGATATGAAAGGGGATAATAATGAATATTACATGGGCAGTACTTATTGTATTTGGAATGATATTCTGCCATATTGTAGATGATTTTTATTTACAGGGTATTCTTATAAATATGAAACAGCGTAAGTGGTGGAAAAACCATCCAGATTACTCTGAAAAATATGCAAATGATTATACAGCAGCACTATTTGCACACGCCTTTTCGTGGTCTATAATGATTCATGTACCGTGGTTTATTCTGTTTTATCTTACATCCTATTCCATTCCTTGGATTATGATTACCACGATTATGGCTAACTTTACGATTCACGCTATTGTGGATAATGAAAAAGCAAATAAGTATAGTATTAATCTAATTATAGACCAGTTAATTCATGTTGCACAGATTATTCTTACTGCGGCATTGATGTTCTATGCTCTTGGAGGTATTGTATGACTTCAAATTTTAAAGAAAAACCTGATGGTGGTTATTATTGTAGTGAATGTCGTATGTCATTCAGCGACCTTTAGACAACCTGTCCCTATTGCGGCAGCTTCGTATCAAACTATGAGGAACTTGTAGTAAATCGAAGAGGATTGCGCGCGGAAGCAAGTATAATTGAAGACGACCCAGACTATCAAGCAATAAAAGAAATATTAGAACTTATAAAGGAGAAATAAAATGAAAGTAATGTTTGTTGACCAGATTGAGTCCCATAAGGCTTGGCGTGATTCCATGGGATGTATGCATTGCGGCGAACTGAGGTTTGACGTGCATCGTCAGATTAAACCGGAAGTGGAAGATAATTGGTGGGTAGAATGCCCAAACTGTGAGCATCAGACTGCACCTGCTTCTACTCGTGAACAGGCTCTTAAGAATTGGCATGACGATGACGAGGTATAATTCTACTGGTAATTGGAAAATAAGTTGGGGGAAAGAAAAATAATATGCTAACTTGTCTAACTGCTATGGAAGCACGTGCAATTGCATATTTAATAACCCCTGAAGATTGGTCTATTTATACTCATATTGAGGTAAGAATTAGTGATAGTATTTAGCATGGTGGAACCTCAATTCTTTATGGCGGCGAAATCAATCTTCATGTGGTTGATGCATTACGTGCTTTAGGTTATATGGTAACCTATTTACAATATGAAGGAAAACCTCAAATGGTAAGAATTGATTGGTCTAAACCATCAAATATAAAGAATAAATAATGCGGCAATAGCCGCATTTTTTATTTATAAAATAAAATATTATTGTTTTAGTTTCATATTATTACCTAATTTTTAGAGAATATCTGTCGAGGTGATAGTATGACGCTAGTAGAAAAATTTATTCAAAAGGTTTTAGTAATTAAAGCCTTAAAGCCTACATACAGACAGCCTGGTGATGGTTCTGATGGTACTTGTGATTGCGTTGGCCTTATTATTGGCGCATTACGTCGTGCAGGTATTAAATGGTCTGGTATCCATGGTAGTAACTGGTTTGCGCGGAAAGAAGTTAAATAGCTAAGCGCAATTAAAAGCTAGAGTGAACTTAAAGTAGGCGATGTTGTTTTTAAATGTTATGAACCCGGATAGGCGGGTTATGCATTACCAGCTCGTTATAAGAAAGGCGGTAAATATTATAACGGTGATGTGCGCGATTACATGCATATCGGTGTTGTAACAAGTGTAAATCCCTTCAATATTACTCATATGGGATCTCCGACTGTAAAGGTAGATACTTCCATTGGTAGATATTGGAAGTATAAGGGCTGGCTCAAATTACTTGGTAATGAACCTGTTGAACAACTTCCAGCACAAACTCCAACTGCGAACTGCAAAGCAAGGGTTGTAGCTAAATCTGGTAAGTATGTTAAGATGAGAAAGGAACCGAGTAAAAAATGTGGCTTATATGAAGAAATTCCAATTGGTTCTATTGTTACTATTGTAGAACCAGGAGATCAATGGGCAAAGATCAGCTATGGTAGATGGAAAAATTATTACATGATGGCTGAATTCTTAGAGATTATTTAAGGAGGGAGAAGGATATGAAAATTAGTGAGTTAGATATTAAACACTATCTTGCATATAAACCTGAAGCAGAAGCTAATTCATTTATTATATTAAACTATGGTGAGGATGATACCAATCCAGCAGTAACGTATCGTATCTCATTATCAGAACTAAGTAATATGATTATTAACAATCATAATCTATTGCGTTATAGTGGAGTTGCAGATGATAAGAATTTAACAAGTGTTAAATATGCAAGTAGTGCATATAGTGTTACAAACAGTATTGGACAGTTTATTGATTCTAGTGATAGAACAGTGCTTAATTCTGTCGTAACAGGAGTAACATATTCCGATGGCAAACTTAAGCAGTCTGTTCGCGGCGCGACTGCAACAGATATTGTTGCTATTTCCACAATAAAGTCTGATATGGCATTAAATAATGTTGATAATACATCTGACGTTAATAAGCCAATCAGTACTGCAACACAAACTGCACTTGACGGTAAAGTTCCAACTACTCGTAAAGTAAATGGCCATGCGCTTTCAGCTGATGTTACTGTAAGTAAGGGCGATGTTGGTCTTGGAAATGTAGATAACACTGCCGATACAGATAAACCAGTAAGTACCGCGACTCAAACTGCATTAAATCTAAAGATGAATAGTAGTGCACGTGGCGCACTCAATGGCGTTGCGTCACTTGATGAAAATGGTAAAGTACCAGCCGCGCAGCTACCATCATACGTAGATGATGTAATTGAAGGCTATTATCATGAAGGGTCTTTTTATACTGATACAAATCATGCGACTACAATTACTGGTGAATCTGGTAAGATTTATATTGACCTAACTTCCGGTGGCGCCCGTCAAGTATATCGTTGGGGTGGAACCGGTTATGCAGCAATTCCAATTGGCTTAGCATTAGGTGAAACTTCTACCACAGCATATCGTGGCGATTATGGCGCGGCAGCATATGCACATGCAGTAACCAATAAAGGTATTGCCAAGACTAGTGGTCTTTATAAAATTACTACAAATAGCGAAGGCCATGTAACTGCTGCAACAGCAGTCCAAAAGAGTGATATTACTGCACTTGGTATTCCAGGATCTGATACCACATATACAATGGATGGTACCTATAATGCTTCTACTAATAAAGTAGCAACAGTCTCTACTGTTACTAATGCTATTAATGGGTTAGGAACTGCGGCATCTGCTACAGTAGAAACTAGCGCTATTGCTTCAGCATCTAGTAGTACAAAGTTACCTACTAGCGCGCAGGTTGCAACATTTGTGGAGGGAAAAGGATACTATACTAAACCAGCTGGAGGTATTCCAGATTCTGATTTAGCTGAAAATTATATTAAACTTCCTACACTACCATCAGAGGATGGTACTTATGATTTAAGAGTAACAATTGCAAGCGGGGTACCAACGTATAGTTGGGTTGC
>JAEEGL012892463.1_pt1 | contig 10587 bp, 7 predicted proteins | sample 9134231 | NCBI WGS metagenome assembly JAEEGL01 (sample SAMN16246548, study PRJNA631951) | gut metagenome | biome: gut microbiome; feature: rumen; material: fiber-attached | host: Bos | place: Iran: Karaj | collected 2018-10
GCGTCGAAGACCTGCATGATGCTGCGCCGGTAGGGCTTCTGCTCATAGCTGATCTTGACCTGATAGACGGCAGCGTCGAGGTCGAAGAGCTTGACGGCGTAGGAAAGGGCTGCGCCCCACTGGCCGGCGCCGGTCTCGGTGGTGACGTTGGTCACGCCCTGCTGCTTGCAGTAATAGGCCTGCGGGATGGCGGAGTTGAGTTTGTGGGAGCCCAGCGGGTTGACCCTTTCGTTCTTGAAATAGAAGTGGCCCGGGGTGTCGAGGGCTTCCGCCAGGCCGTAAGCGCGTACGAGCGGGGTGCAGCGGTAGTAGGCGTATTTCTCGCGCACTTCCTCGGGGATGTCGATCCAGGCGTCGGTCTGGTTGACCTCCTGGCGGGCGCACTCCTCGGCGAAGAGGGGGAAGAGATCTTCGGCCTTGAGGGGCTCCTTGGTGCCGGGATTGATCATCGGCTGCGGCTTGTTCTTCATGTCCGCCTGGATGTTGTACCATTGGGTGGGAATCTCGGATTCCGGAAGGATGTACCTTTTCTGTTTCATGGGGTATGCGTGTTTATAGATTCTTTTCGATGTATTGTTCGAGCGCCGCGACGGACGCCTCGTCCGTTGCCCAGCCCGTACAGAAGCGCACGGCCGTGTGCGTGGCGTCCACGCGCTGCCAGCATTCGAAGCCGAATTCTTCGGAAAGCGGGTCGAGCGCCGTGTCGGGGAGGATGGGGAAGACCTGGTTGGTGGGGTTCTCGACCAGGAAGGGGATGCCTTTGCGGGAGAATGCGGCGCGCAGGCGGTCCGCCAGGCGGTCGGCCCGGCGGGCGAGACGGAAGTACAGGCCCCCGGTCATCAGGACGTCGAACTGGATCCCGAGCAGGCGGCCCTTGGCCAGCATGCCGCCGTTCTGCTTGATCAGGTAGCGGAAATCCTCCGCCAAGCGGGTGTCCGGGAAGACGACGGCTTCGCCGAAAAGGGCGCCCTGCTTGGTCCCGCCGATGTAGAATACCTCGCACAGGCGCGGCAGGTCCTTGGGCAGGATGTTGCAGCCGGAAGCCTCCAGGCCATAGCCGAGGCGGGCGCCGTCGATGAACAGGGGAATCTCCCATTCGCGGCAGACCGCGTGCAGCGCCTCCAGTTCCTGCCGGGTGTACAGGGTGCCGAGTTCCGTAGGCAGGGAGATGTAAACCATGCCGGGCTGGACCATGTGCTCGCGGCTGAAATCACGCTGGTGGGCCTCCAGCAGCGCACGGACCTGCCCGGCGCTGATCTTGCCGTCCGGGGAGGGGAGGGCGAGCGTCTTGTGGCCGCTGTGCTCCACGGCGCCGGTCTCATGGACGTTGATGTGTCCGCTGGCGGCGCAGACGACTCCCTGGTGGGGGCGGAGAAGGGAAGCGATGACCGTGACGTTGGTCTGGGTGCCGCCCACGAGGAGATGGACTCCGGCGTCGGGGCATTCAAAAACGGAGCGGATCCGCTCGGCCGCACGGGCACAATAGGGATCCTCTCCGTAACCTATGGTTTGCTCCAGGTTGGTTCTGGAAAGCGCTTCCAGAATTTCCGGGCAGCAGCCTTCCAGGTAATCACTTTCGAAACGGAACATACAAACGGCTAACTAACGCGTAAAAATTGATTCGCAAGTTACGAAAAAAAACGATTGTATAGAGCGTGTTTCCGGAATTTTTGACAAGTGCGCCAATAAAGGAAAAAGCCGCGATTCGCATCGCGGCCTTTCACTCAATTCTAACCAATATTATTAACCTATGAAATCCTTTTGTCTCTCATAATTGCAAGCACCGTGCCAAAAAAGGAAAATAAAGAAAGCTTTTCTTCTCCCTTTTTTATATCTTTGTTGTGATACGAAACCAATACCGATTCAAATGAAGAAGATCACCCTTATCCTGGCGGCCCTGGCCCTGGTCCTGGTCAGCTGCGCTCCCAAGCAGGGCGCTCCGGCTCCCGCCTCCACCCCCGTCAAGCAGACGACGCCCAATCCGGCCAACGCCGCGATCGCGCAGCAGTTCCTCGAATCTTGCGGCAACTACTACCTCTCCACCGTCGAGGGGGACCAGCCGCGGGTCCGTCCCTTCGGAACCGCCGAGATCTTCGAAGGCAAGCTCTACATCCAGACCGGCAAGGTCAAGAACGTGTACAAACAGCTCATCGCCAATCCCAAGGCCGAAATTTGCGCTTATAGCGGAAGTGAATGGATACGTATCCAGTGCGAGCTCATCCCCGACGAGCGGGTGGAAGCCAAGCAGGCCCTTCTAGACCTGAACCCTTCGCTCAAGGGCCAGTACAGCGCAACGGATGACAATACCATCGTCTTCTACATGCGCAACGCCGTCGCCACCATCGCATCCTTCTCGGGCCCTTCCCGGACCTTTGAATTCTGATGTCTTCCGGCAAGTTTCCTGCGGACCGGCCCTGCCGGTTCCTGGCATTTGACTGCGGCGCGACCTCGGGTCGCGCCGTACTTGCCGATTTCTCGGAGGGTGGTTTCTCGATGCAGGAGGTGTACCGTTTCCCGAGCGGCATCATCGAACTGGGCGGGAAGTACTTCTGGGATGTCTTTGCCATCTATGAGCATCTCCGGACCTGCCTGGCGCAACTGGGCCGGGAGGGGGTGCGGATCGACTCCATCGGCATCGATACCTGGGGCGTCGATTTCGGCTTCGTGGCTGCGGACGGCTCCCTGCTGGGCAATCCGCGCGCCTACCGCGACCCCTACACACGGGGCGTCCCCGAAGAAGTCTTCAAGATCGTCCCGCGCGAGCAGCTCTACGCCGCCACGGGCATCCAGATCATGGATTTCAACACGCTTTTCCAGCTCTATGCCCAGACCCGGGAGGGTTTCGCCCCGCTCGCACACGCCGAATCCATCCTCTTCATGCCCGACCTGCTGTCCTACATGCTGACGGGCCGGCGGGTCTGTGAATATACCGACGCCTCCACCTCCGGGATGATGGACCAGCAGAAACGCTGCTTCGACAAGTCCCTGCTGGAACGCCTGGGCATCCGCTCCGACGTCCTGCTGCCCGTCGTGCAGAGCGGCACCGTAGTGGGGACGCTCCGCCGGAGCATCGCCGGGGCCTGCGGCCTGCCTGAGATTCCCGTGATCGCCGTGGCGGGCCACGACACGGCTTCGGCCATCGCCGCCGTACCTGCCGCGGATGCCCGTTTCGCCTACCTGAGCAGCGGTACCTGGAGCCTGATGGGCATCGAGACCTCTGCCCCGATCATCTGTGCGGAATCCGCCCGGCTCAATTTCACCAACGAAGGCGGGATCGAGGGCACGACCCGTTTCCTCAAGAACATCACCGGCATGTGGATCCTGGAGCAGTGCCGCAAGGTCTGGTCCGCCGCGGGGAAGGACTATTCCTATGCCGAACTGGAAGCGATGGCGCAGGTGGAGGCTTCCTTCCCTTCGCGCATCGACCCCGACGACCCTTGTTTCGCGGCCCCGGCCGACATGGTGGCGGCCATCGCCGCCTTCCTGCGCGGAAGCGGCCAGGACCTGCCGCAGAACGATGCGCAGTACGTCGCCTGCATCTACCGCAGCCTGACCCGGCGCTACCGGGAGGTGCTGGACATGCTCCGCGGCTTCGCACCCTTCCCGATCGAGAAACTGCACGTGATCGGGGGCGGCAGCGCCAATGACACGATGAGCCGCTGGACGGCCGACGCCCTCGGCATCCCCGTGGTGGCCGGCCCGGTCGAGGCCACGGCCATCGGCAACGTGATGGTCCAGGCGCAGGCCGCGGGCCTTGTGCAGGACCGCTGGGAGATGCGGCGCATGATCGCCGCCGCCTTCTCTGTCAAGACATTTCAACCGACCACTAGATAACACAGTATGAACGAGAAAAACATCCTCAAGGCTTATGAGATCGCCCGGGAGCGTTATGCCGCCATCGGAGTGGATACCGATGCGGCCGTCGCCCGGCTGGAGCAGCAGCAGATTTCCCTGCATTGCTGGCAGACCGACGATGTGATCGGCTTCGAGAGCCAGGTCGGCCTGTCCGGCGGTATCCAGACCACCGGCAACTATCCGGGACGGGCCCGCAACATCGACGAAGTACGCGCGGACCTCGAATTCGTGGGCAGCCTGCTGGCCGGCACCCACCGCGTCAATCTCCACGAAATCTACGGCGACTTCGGCGGGAAGTTCGTGGACCGCGACCAGGTGGGCGTGGAGCATTTCCGGAGCTGGATCGACTGGGCGAAGGCCCATCATTTCAAACTGGACTTCAATTCCACTTCCTTCGGCCATCCGAAGAGCGGGGACCTTTCCCTGGCCAATCCGGACCCCGCCATCCGCGCATTCTGGATCGAGCACACCAAGCGCTGCCGCCGTATCGCCGACGCGATGGGCCGCGCGCAGGACGATCCCTGCATCATGAACATCTGGGTGCATGACGGCTCCAAAGACATGACGGTGAACCGCAAGTACTACCGCGAACTGCTGGCCGCCTCCCTGGACGAGATCCTGGCGGAGAAACTCCCCGGGATGAAGAGCTGCGTCGAAGCCAAGCTCTTCGGCATCGGCCTGGAGAGCTATACCGTCGGGTCGATGGACTTTTTCGAGGGTTATTGCGCCACCCGCCAGGTGATGTACACCCTCGATACCGGACACTACGAGCAGACCGAGAACGTCGCCGACAAAGTCTCGTCCCTGCTGCTGTTCGTGCCCGAACTGATGTTGCACGTCTCCCGTCCCGTCCGCTGGGATTCCGACCACGTGACCCTCATGAACGACCCGACCCAGGAGCTCTTCAAGGAACTGGTCCGCTCCGACGGCCTGGACCGCGCCCATGTCGGACTGGACTATTTCGACGCGTCCATCAACCGCATCGGGGCCTACATCATCGGTACGCGCGCAACGCAGAAATGCATCCTGAGCGCCCTGCTGGAGCCGCTCGCGAAGCTGCGCGAATACGAAGCGGCCGGCCGGGGCTTCCAGCGCCTGGCCCTGCTGGAAGAGGCCCGGACCCTGCCTTTCGGGGCTGTGTACGACTATTTCAACTGCAAGAACGGCGTGCCCGTGGGCGAGGAGTTCATCGGCTGCATCGAGCAGTATGAAAAGGATGTAACCTCCAAACGCGCTTAGCAGAGGCCATGGGTTCTTCATTGATTCTGGGCCTGCTGATCATCGCCGTCGGTTCGTTCTGCCAGTCGAGCAGTTACGTGCCGATCAACAAGATCCGGGCATGGAGCTGGGAAAGCTACTGGCTGGTCCAGGGCATGTTCGCCTGGCTCGTGTTCCCCCTGCTGGGGACGCTCCTGTCCCTTTCCGGGACGGGTGGCTCTTTCGCGGACCTGCTCGGTATGATGCAGGCCGATCCCAAGGCCACCTGGCTTACCATCCTGTTCGGCGCCCTTTGGGGGGTCGGCGGCCTGACCTTCGGGCTGTCGATGCGCTACCTGGGCGTCGCCCTCGGCCAGAGCATCGCCCTCGGCCTCTGCTCCGGGCTGGGCGCCATCCTGGGGCCGGTTTTCACAGGCCAGGCGCATACCCTGACCGCCGCCATCTGGATCGGCGTGGCCGTGACCATCCTCGGTATCGCCATCATCGGCGTCGCCGGTGCGATGAAGGCCGCCGCCCTTCCGGACGAAGAGAAAAAGAAGGCCGTCAAGGACTTCAACTTCGGCAAGGGCATCGTGATCGCCGTGCTCTGCGGCCTGATGAGCGCCTGCTTCAACATCGGGCTCAATTTCGGGGCCGGCCTGCATCTGGCGGGCACCAGGCCCATCTTCGAGTCGCTTCCCGCCACGATGCTCGTGACCTTCGGCGGTTTCCTGACCAACGCCGCCTACTGCCTGTACCAGAATGCGAAGAACAAGAGCTTCGGCGATTACCGGCAGGGCTCCCTCTGGGGCCACAACCTGGCCTTCTGCTGCCTGGCCGGCCTGCTCTGGTACAGCCAGTTCTTCGGACTCAGCCTGGGCAAGGGCTTCCTGGGCGCCTTCCCGGTGCTGCTGACCTTCAGCTGGTGCATCCTGATGTCGCTCAACGTCGTCTTCTCCAATGTCTGGGGCATCCTCCTCAAAGAGTGGAAAGGCTGTTCGCGCAAGACCCTGGGCGTGCTGCTGTGCGGCCTGGCGGTGCTCATTTTCAGTATTTTCCTTCCGCAATTGATATGAGTATCCTGGATCATAGACCCGCTTTGGCGGCGGAGATCGCCCGGGTGGCGGAAGTGGCCGGCTATCTCTGGGAGAAGGGATGGGCCGAACGCAACGGCGGCAACATCACGGTGAACGTGAGCGCGCAGGTGGACGAGGCGATGCGCTCCCTGCCTGCGCTGGGGGATCCCCGGCCGGTCGGCCTGCCCGTCCCGCAGCTGCGCGGCCGCTGGTTCTACTGCAAGGGTACGGGCAAACGCATGCGTGACCTCTCCCGGGAGCCGATGGCCGCCGGTGCGCTGATCCGTATCCTGGACGACGGCCTACACTACGAGATCGTCGCGGACCGGGAAGTGCTCCCGACCTCGGAACTGCCCGCCCACCTGCTCGTCCACGACCGGATGGCCGCCGCGGGGATGCCCTGCGGAGCGACCCTGCACACCCATCCCATCGAGCTGGTGGCCCTGAGCCACCATCGCCGCTGGCTGAAAAAAGATGTGGCCACGCGCATGCTGTGGTCCATGATTCCGGAGACCAAGGCCTTCTGTCCTAAGGGACTGGGCGTGGTGCCGTACATGCTTCCGTCGAGCGTGGAGCTGGCGCAGGCCACCCTGCGGACCCTCAAGGAGGGTTACGACGTGGTCCTGTGGGAAAAACACGGCGTCTTCGCCATGGACGCGGACATCATCTCCGCCTTCGACCAGGTGGATGTACTCAACAAGGCGGCGCAGATCTATCTGGCCGGCCGCGGCATGGGCTTCGAACCGGAAGGGATGTCGGAAGCCCAGATGCAGGAATTAAGTGACGTTTTCGGACTTCCCAAATAAGTTAGAAAGATGATGAAGAAGACCCTATCCCTGGTGCTGGCCCTGGTCCTTGCGGCCGGCCTTCATGCCCAGCAGCCCGGCGCTCCGCGGACGCCCGCCCCGGATCCGGATTACCTCGTGCTCACGCAGCGGGCCTCCAATCCGGCCGCATTCGGCGGCGCAATCGACCCCCAGGGCCGCTCCTACAATTTCACCCCCAGTTTCCTGATCTACCCGGACACGAAGCTCGACCGTGCCGGGGCGGAGGCGCTGCTCTCCTCGCTGGGGATCCAGGAGGTCCTGGATGCCAGTTCCGGGGTGGCGTACGTGATGAGCCCCGTCGGTGCGAAATATGATGCGGACAAGGATTTCGAAGCCTTCGTCGCCCAGTTCAACCGCCTCCGCAGCGGCAACCTCAAGGTGATCGGCATCGGGGAAGGCGCCAGCTTCGTCAACCAGGTCATCGCCCTGAAGGCCGGCGACCAGCTCGCCGGCATCCTGACGGTCGGCGGCAAGCCGGCCAAACTGCCCAGGGGCTTCAGTTCCCGGGGCGTTCCGGCCTACGTGGCCGGCAAGAATGCCGCAAAAGTGGCCGCGGCGTATATCACGATGGATTCCGCCCTGCGCGACGGCGACCATTACGTCCACCCGCAGGAGCCGCTGCTGACGGTCTTCACCGACCCGGCGGAGCGCCCGCTCGACGAAGTCTTCGCGGCGGCCTGGCGTGCGGTGTTCGGCCGCAGCTACCGTTACAACAACTACCGGCACACCCACTACGAAGGGCAGCAGTTCGGACAGTTCGGCGCCTATGAGCTGGAACCCTATCTGGACTGCGCGGCACTGGGCGTCACGCGTCTCGTGGTCGAACAGGCGGTGGGTGCGAGCCAGCCGGGGGGAGAGGCTTCGAAGTGGCTCTGGTATGAGTACTGGCCCGAGGGACTGTTGGAAAGCACGGCGCGTGCGAGCATCCCCGTGATGGTCCTGCTGCACGGCAACACCAACGACCCCCGTACCCAGGCGGAAACTTCCGGCTTCATCCAGCTGGCCGCCGAAGAGCGTTTCTTCGTGGTCGAGATGGAGTGGCAGGGGAGCAGGAGCTACCAGGCTATGGGCCACGACGGAATCGAAAGCGTGCTCCTGCAGCTGCTCGCGAAATACCCGCAGCTGGATCCGTCCCGCATCTATGCGGAGGGCCTTTCCGCCGGGTCCATGACCGCGTCGGCCCTCGGAATCAAGAAATCCCATCTCTTCGCCGCGGTGGGCGGCCACTCGGGCGGCCTGATGGGTGGCCGGGGCGGCGCCTTCCCTGGTTTCGAGCCCATCTGGAATGAGGCCACCCAGAAGCGGGGTGCGGTCGAAATGCCTTATTGCTCCGTCCTGGGCACCGCCGACAACGTGGTCCCTTTCATCCGGCCGGATAACTGGAAAGGCAATGGCTACCTTAACGCCTGGAACGCCTATGAGCAGATGAACGGCATGCCCGTCGTCGATCAGTTGGACTTCTCAGTGGATCCGCTCTTCGGCCAGCTCCTGCGCGACCGGCAGACGATACGCACGGAGAAGGGAGACGGGATCACCATTGAGACCGGGCAGCTCTACAAGGGAAATGTCCCCCTGATCAAGATCGTGGCCGTAGTGGACTACGGACACTGGAATTTCCAGCCGACAGCGCGTATCATGTGGGAGTATTTCCGGCAGTTCCGCCGCGACCCTCAGACAAAAAAATTGTTTTATACGGGGGAGTAATACAGGGATATTGAATTAATTTGTATTTTTGAAAATCCGTGCGCGCACATAAGTGCGTATTTTGGAGCGGAAGAAAACCAAACCAATTCTATTTCAATATTATGAAGAAAGTCTTTTTAATTGCCGCTGCCGCGCTGCTGACCCTGTCCGCCGCTGCGCAGCCCAAACTCCGCCAGGACAACATCGATGAGATCATCAACGCGATGACCAACGTCGAGAAGGCCACCCTCCTCGTCGGTGGTGCCCGTGCCGTCGTGGTGGACGGCGTACCGACCGGTACGGCCGCCAAGGTGCCCGGCGCCGCCGGCAACACCCGCCCGATCGAGCGTCTCGGCATCCCCGGAACCGTCCTCGCCGACGGTCCTGCCGGTCTGCGTATCAGCCCGACCCGCCAGGGCGCCAGCCAGACCTTCTACTGCACCGGCTTCCCTGTGGGTACGCTGCTTGCCAGTTCCTGGGATCTCGCCCTGGTGCAGGAAGTCACTACGGCCATGGGCCAGGAGGTGCATGAGTACGGCGTGGACGTGCTCCTCGCTCCGGGTATGAACCTCCACCGCAACCCGCTCAACGGCCGTAACTTCGAGTACTTCTCCGAGGACCCGCTCCTCTCCGGCAAGATGGCCGCCGCGTATGTCAAGGGTATCCAGAGCAATAATGTCGGTACCTCCATCAAGCACTATGCCGCCAACAACCAGGAGACCAACCGTAACGAGAACGACGCCCGCATCAGCGAGCGCGCCCTCCGTGAGCTCTACCTCAAGAACTTCGAGATTGCCGTCAAGGAAGCCGCTCCCTGGACCGTGATGTCCTCCTACAACTCCCTCAACGGCGAGTACACCCAACAGAAGAAGGACCTCCTCACCAGCATCCTGCGCGATGAGTGGGGCTACAAGGGCATCGTGATGACCGACTGGGGCAGCAAGGCCGGTACCGTGAAGTCCGCCTGGTCCGGAAACGATCTCATGGAGCCGGGCAATCAGACCGAAATCGACCGCCTCGTGGCGGCGATGGAGGATGGTTCCCTGTCGATGGCCGATGTCAACCGCAACGTGCGCAACATGCTCGAGTACATCGTCAAGACCCCTTCCTTCAAGGATTACAAGTATTCCAACAGGCCTGACCTGACCGGTCATGCCCAGGTGGCCCGCAAGGCCGCCGGTGAGTCTATGGTGCTCCTCCGCAACGAGGGCGTCCTGCCGATCAAGAGCGGCCAGAAGGTTGCTCTCTACGGTATCTCCTCCCTCGATTTCGTGGCGGGCGGTACCGGATCCGGCAACGTCAACAAAGCTTATGTCGTCAACATGAAGCAGGGCCTCGAGAACGCCGGCTTCACCGTGGACCAGGGCCTCATGAATTTCTACCAGGCCCAGCTTGACATGAACGCCGCCGTGCGCGGCCTGACCTCCACCGGTGGCGGCGGCTTCGGCTTCGGTAGTTCCAAGGCTGCTGAGGTGGCCATCCCCGAGAACGCCATCACCGTCGAGGCGAACAACAACGACATCGCCATCGTGGTCATCGGCCGCAACGCCGGTGAGGGCGCCGACCGCAAGATGATCGACGACTTCGACCTGACCACCATCGAGCGTGAGCTCATCCGCAACGTCAGCACCGCCTTCCACGCCCAGGGCAAGAAGGTCGTCGTCGTGCTGAACATCGGCGGTGTGATCGAGACCAACTCCTGGAAGAACAGCGTGGACGCCATCCTCCTGCCCTGGTCTCCGGGCCAGGAAGGCGCCAACGCCGTCGCCGACGTCCTCACCGGCAAGGTGAACCCTTCCGGCAAGCTCCCGATGACGTTCCCCGTGAACTTCATGGACCATCCGTCCTCGGCGAACTTCCCGTACAACTACAGCAATACCGGGAACTACTTCGGTTTTGGCTTCGGCCGGGGCGGCCAGCGCCAGCTCCGCAAGGACGTGGTCTACACC
>JAEEGL013733226.1_pt1 | contig 10587 bp, 5 predicted proteins | sample 9134231 | NCBI WGS metagenome assembly JAEEGL01 (sample SAMN16246548, study PRJNA631951) | gut metagenome | biome: gut microbiome; feature: rumen; material: fiber-attached | host: Bos | place: Iran: Karaj | collected 2018-10
AGGTCCCTCACGGCGCGCTGCAGGACGAATCCCAGGGAACGGAAATAGGTCCGCCGTCCGTCCGGATGGTTGTATCCGATAAAGGTCACCTCGTGGTTGTAGAACAGGTCATAGGACAGTTCCTTCAGTTTGTGGTCCACAAGGGCCGCGAAAACCGGAAACTCCACGCCCGTCTTCGGGTCCCGGATTGCGGTGCAGCAACGGTCGGAAAACTCTTTCAGCGTCGTTCCGGCAGGGATCTCATATTTCTTGCCGGTATTCTGACAGGTTACGGTGATCTTCTTCTTCGCCATGGTATTCTCGAATGTCAGTCACAAATTTATAAAAAATCGGTGAGATTCCTCCTCAGAACTCCACGATGAGGGCGCTCTTCGGAGCGATCTCGAGCCCGTCGTCAAGCGTGACCGGCTTTCCGGTCAGGACGTCCGTCCCCCTGGCGGGGCCGTTGACGAACTCGTTGTAATGCCGCCAGTCGAGACCGCGAGGCTCGAAGGTGTTGTTGACATAGACAAAGACCGTATCCCGGTCCGTATACCGGAAGAAGGAATAGGTATTGTCCGTGACATTCCGCGCCCCGTAATTCCTGCGCGAGAGGAAATGGAGGGTCTTCCCGTGATGGACGGCATCACAGCCTTTCCGCCATTGGAAAAGGCGGGCGGCATAGTCGTGAAGGTCCGCAGCGGTCGAATAATCGGCTTCGGAAGTCTTCCCCGCCCTTGCCCGGCCTTCCGCCGTGAACAGATCCGCTTCGTCCCCTTTCCATCCCCCCGGGAAATCGATCCGCTTGGACCCGTCGTGGTGGTAGCCGGGGCGCTCCAGGAACATCATTTCGTCCCCGTAATAGAGCTGCGGGATTCCTCTGAGGGTTGCGAGAAGGGCCATCGCAAGCTTCATCCGGGCCGGATCGGCGCGAAGGATGTCACCGGTACGGGGATGGTCGTGGTTGGCGAAGAAGGTCATCATGTGATCGAGATCCGTATAGGCGAAATCCTGGGCCAGGACGGTATAGATCCGGGTCATGCCCTCGCTCCAGAAGACCTCGTCCTCGGTCAGCGCGGCTATCATCGCATCCCGGAGCGGGAAGTCCATGATCGAGGGAAGGTGGCTGTCGAAGCCGTTCGCGTTGGGATGGCCCGTCTGCCAGTAGGCGACCTGGGGGATGCTCTGGTCCCAGCACTCACCCACGATATTGATCCCGGGATACTCCCGCCGGACCGCCTTGCACCACTCCGCCATCGGCCCCGGTTCGTTGTATGGATAGGTGTCGACCCGCAGACCGTCGAGGTCCGCGTACTCGATCCACCAGATCGCCCACTGCTGGAAGTATTTGAGCACGAATGGATTGTCGAGGTTCATATCCGGCATCGAGGGACCGAACCAGCCGCTTTCCTGCCGGTCCCGGTCGACGAGGGCGGCGTGCGGGTCCATATAGACCGAAAAGAGGGCGTTCATCTGCATGTACTCGTCCCCCTGGTGGATCCAGTCCCGGAAAGGCAGGTTGTCCATCCACCAGTGCGCCGTCCCGCAGTGGTTCGTCACAACGTCCATGATGACCTTGACGCCCTTTTCGTGGGCCTTTCCGACCCAGGTCCGGTAGAGTTCATTATCTCCGAAACGGGGATCGATGTGGTAGTAATCGGCGCAGGCGTAGCCGTGGTAGGACTCCCGTTCCTGATTGTCAAGAAGGAGCGGGGTATTCCAGACGGCGGTCGCCCCGAGGTCCGCGACATAGTCCAGATGGTCCATCATGCCCTGCAGGTCCCCGCCGTGCCGGGCCACGGGATCGTTCCGGTCGACCCGGTCCGGCGTCGGAGGAACGGTCCACTCCCTACCGGAGCCGTCGTCATACGGACCCGCAAGCTTGCTGTACCCCGTATCGTTCGTCTGGTCCGAGGAAGCAAAACGGTCCGGCATGATGAGATAGATCAGATCCTCCGTCGAGAAACTCTTCCGCTCCGCGCTCCCCTCCCGGCGCTCCCGGAGAAGGTACGGGACCTTGAAAGAACGCTCCCCGTCGGAGAAAACGAGATGATAGGTCCCTGCGGCCGCGCCCGGACGGATGTTGACATCGACAAAGAGAAAGTCGGGACTGTCCGCCTTCTTCACGCCGAGTACGGAAACGCCGCTCCCGCCCTCGATCCGGACGTCGTATCCGGAAATGCCCGTTCCCTGGACCATCAGCTGGAGGGACGTCTTCATCCCGGTCCACCAGCTCAGCGGCTCCACACGGGAAATCTCGGCGGGCGTCGCCTCCGGGATGGCGGAAAGATCAGCCGCCGCCCGGCATCCGGAAAGGACGAGGGCGGCAGCTAGGATCAAAGCGGCTTTTCTCATACGTTTTTCTTCGTCAGGACGACGTAATCCCCTTTCGCGAGGTCCATCTCCTGGTGACCCTCACAGGTCTCCCCGAGGAAAGATTCCGTGTAGGTTCCGTCCAGGTCGAGGACGACATGGGCGGGAGCCTCCGGGGCGAAGGAGGCGACGACGATGACCTTGTTCCCTTCGACTTCCCGGCTGAAAGCGACGACATCCTTCGGAGCGTCCAGCCAGGTCACCGCACCGCCCTTCTCACCGGCAAGGAGAGCCGGATTGTCGTGACGGAGCGCGGTCAGCTTCTTGAAGAATTCCGTGAATTCATTGGGAGACCAGTCTGTAACCGGGTCTTTCTCAAAGAATTCCAGGCGTCGGGAAAGGCCGATCTCCTGACCGGTATAGATCAGCGGCTGTCCCTTCGGAAGGGTGAAGCAGAGCACCTCGCAGGCGTTGGCGCAGACGCCCATCCGCTCGAATTCGGTCCCGGCCCAGGAGTTCTCGTCGTGGTTCGAGGTAAACATCAGGCGGAAGAGGGTCTCCGGGGTATTCTCCGCGTCGCGGGCGATATAGTCCTTCAGGTCGGAGACGGTCTTCTTGCCCTGCGAAAGCTCGTTGAGCAGATGATGGAGTTCCCACGCATAGGTCGCGTCGAAGGTCTCGGCGGGATCGCTGAGTTCCGGCTTCTCGGCCTCGGCGAGGAGATAGAGCTCCGGGAAATCCTTCTTCATCTTCGGAAGGACGGCTTTCCAGAATTTCGGAGGCATCTCGCCGGCGGCGTCGCAGCGGAAACCGTCGACACCTTTCCCGATCCAGAACCGCATGCAGCTGTCCTGGGCGGCCCAGACGGCTTCGTTCTCGTAATTGAGGCTCCGGGTATCGGTCCAGTCATATTCCCAGATGGCGTTCCCTTCGGCATCCCGCTCATAGAAGTCGGCCGGACGGCCGTTCATCCAGATATGGTCCGGGGCGGTCTGGTTCGCGACCCAGTCGAGGATGACCCTGAAACCGGCCTCGTGCGCGGCGGCGAGAAGGTCTTCGAAATCGGCCATGGTCCCGAACTCAGGGTTGACCTTCGTATAGTCGGAAATGGCGTAATAGGACCCGAGAGTCCCCTTCCGGCCTTCGGTCCCGATCTCGTACATCGGCATCAGCCAGAGGATGTCTACGCCGAGATCCTTCAGGCGAGGGAGCTGGGCCTCGACGGCCTTGAAGGTGCCTTCCGGAGAGAACTGGCGGACATTGACTTCATACATGACGGTCCCGTAGGTCCATTCCGGATGGACCGGAGCGGGGGCTTCTTTTTTGTGACAGGCGGCCAGGGCAAGCAGCGCGGCGGCCAGGAAAAGGATCTTTTTCATATCTCGTTTGTTATAATTCGAATACGACGGAAGAATGGGCGTCGAGGGTCAGGCGGTTGCCGCTGACGCGCCCGCCTCCGAGAAGGGCGACGGCTTTCTCCATGCTGTCGGAGACGAGGACCGTCTTCGCCGAGGAGGCTACATTATGGATAACCAGGAACTTCTGGCCTCCAGCGGTCATGTACCAGGCGGCGACGGCATTGTCGGTGATGCCCGTATGCGGGGCCATCTCTCCCTCGGCAAGGGCGGGCGACATGGTCCGGAGCCGGCCGAAGGTCCGGTAGACCTGGAGGAGGGAAGATGCGTCGGCGAGCTGGGCCTCGACGGAGATGGACGGGGTCAGCATCGCGTTGTCAACCTTGTTTCCGGGTCCCTTTTTCGCGCAGTCCTTCCCCGCCTTGTCCCAGAGGACCGGCGTGCGGACATATTCGTCCCCTCCTTCCTTGGTTCCCCAGTAGCCGAGTTCCTCGCCCTGATAGACGAAGGGACGGCCTCCGGAGGTCAGCAGCATGGCGGCCGCCTGTTTCTCCAGGACCGGGTCTTTCCCGAGTTCTCCCGCCGCACGGTTCTGGTCGTGGTTGGTCATGAAAAGGGAGGTGACGGCATCAGGGCGCACGGCCGTATGGTCCTTGATGAAACCGGAGACGGTCGGGGCGTAATTCTTCCCCTGCCCGTTCATGACGGCGTTCTTCAAGACCCCCCAGTACTCGAACTCGAAGCAGGAATTGATTCCCTTGTAGTACTGTTTCTCGACTCCGTGACCGTCCCAGGCCTCCGCGACCATGAAGATGTCGTCCGGATGGCCGGCGGCCTTGTACGAGGCGTTGCAGCGCTCGTACCAGGCTTTCAGCAAGGTCTGGTTGGCGGTATTGTTATAGGACGCGATGCCGCCGCAGATATGCTTGACCGCATCCAGGCGGAACCCGTCGACTCCCATGCCGATCCACTTGTCGGCGGAAGCGGCCAGGTCCTTGAAACAGGCGTTGTCCGCGATGGACGAGACATCCCCGTAGTTCAGATCCGGCATCCAGTCGCTGAAAGCGCCCATATAGTAGAGGGTTTCGGTGGAGACGTTCGTCAGTTCGATCCGATAGCGTCCCGAGCCGGAGAAGGAGATGTTGGCTCCCTCCGCCACCAGGTCCATCTTCTTCCCTTCCGTCAGCGTCGTGCTCCCGGCGACGGCTCCGAACTTGGACCCGTTGTTCCAGTTCATGTACTTTCTCACCAGCATCCCGCAGCTGCCGTCGATGTCCATGACGAGATAGAAGGTACCGTCTCCCTTGTCCGTGAAACGGACGGCCTTTCCGTCACTGCCGCTCTTCCAGAACCACAGGTTCCAGTCGGAGGTGCCGTTGGTGACCGCCTCGTCCGTCTTCCGGATCGTCAGGGCAGGGGAACCCGAGGTCGCCTTTTTCCATTCACCGGAGTTGTACGTCGTACCGTTCAGCATCGGGAAGGAACTGTAGTCGGCGGAGGGGTTGGAGCTGAAGAAATAGTAATTCCGGTACGGACTGGCAGGGTCGGAGAGCGCCTGGGTGAACCAGGGATTGCCCTTTCCGGAATGGTTCAGGACATAGTCCATATAGACCTTGATGCCATTTTGATGGGCCTTGTCGATCAAATTCCTGAAATCCTGCTCGGTCCCGTAGAGCGGGTTGACGGCGTAATAGTCGTCCACGTCATAGGCGTGGTAGCTGTCGGAAGGATGGGCCGGAGAGAGCCAGAGGGCGGTCACGCCGAGCCCGTCGAGGTAGTCCAGCTTCGAAACGATTCCGTTGAAATCCCCGATTCCGTCCCCGTCGCTGTCCGCGAAGGAGTAGATCAGAAGCTGATAGGTCAGGGAGGTGCGCTTCCCGGATATGTCATAGGCGGGAGGCGTCGCGACGAGTTCCCGGACCTGCTCGGCCGGAGCCTCCTGCACGATGCTGACGGTCGTCGTCCCCCTGGCTCCGGAAGCATCGGAGAATGAAAGCGATACCATCCTGCGCTCCCCCTGGTTCCCGGCGGCCGTGACGGAGATTTCGCGGCTTCCGGTTCCGGATGACGGGGAAACCGTCAGCCAGTCGCCCGTGACGGACGTTTTCCAGGACTTGGAATCCGTCGTCAGGGTCAGCACCTGCGTACCGCCCCCGGCGGGAAAATTCAGGGAACCGGGGCTGGTGGAAAACGAAACGGAAGAAGGGGTCTGATCGTCCGGCGCCTGCGGTTTCTCCGAGCAGGCGGCAAAGAGGACGAGGGCTCCCAGAAGGGGCAGTATAAAACGTTTCATATCCGAAAAATTGGCAGACTGGAGTCCGGTCAGGGGCTCCAGTCCGAAAAATGGGTTTATTCTACCGTAGCGGTACCGGCGTTGAAGTCAAGGGTGACTTTCTTGCCGGCTTCGACGGTGACGCGGTCCTGGTCGCCGCCCTTTCCGCGGTAGGCGATCTTGCCGTCGAAGAAGACGAACTCGCGGGTCCACCAGTCACTGGTCGCGGCGGAACTGTCTGCATACAGACGGATCTCACCCGTCCCGGTCGTGGTTCCGACCACCTTGCTACCCTCAACGGTGAAGGCCACCGGGTCGGCGGACCAGCCGCCGAAGCAGTCGCCCTTGCCGTAGACCTTGGCCGGTTCGACGACGACCTTGCCGTTCTCGGCGTCGACATAGATCATGTACACGCCGTTCTCGGAGACGTAGCAGTTGCCGCCGTCCACCGTGAAGCCGGAGTCGTTGCCGAGGCCGGTGAAGTCACCGCCCCACTCCTTCTTGGAGTTGAATTTGAAGCCCTTGCCGGCCTCGATGTAGCGGATCGCCCAGAACTGGCCGTCCTTGGTGTTGACCGGGGTCATGTCCACGATATAACTCGCGCCCCAGTCCCAGCCACCGACACCGTCGCCGATGATGTACATGTTCTCCGGAAGGGTCGGGGTCTCGCCCTCTCCCTTGATCTGGCCCGTACCGGCGTTGAAGTCGAGGACGACTTCCTGTCCGGCCCGTGCGGGGACGCCCGGAAGCTCATCCATGATACGAGGCTCGATCTTTCCGTCGAGAATGTTGAATTCACGGGTCCACCAGCCGGACGTGGAGATGGAGGATTCCACATACATCCGGATGTTCGCGGACTTCGCGACCGTGGCCTTCATCGTCTTTCCGCTCGGTTTGAAGCGGGCGTCTTCCATCGCCTCGTTCCAGCCGCCGAAAGCATCGCCGATGCCATAGACACGGGCCGGCTCGACATGGACGATGCGGCGCTTCATATCGATATGGACCAGGTAGAAACCGTCCTCGGACACGACGCAGTTGCCGCCGTCCTCGGTGAATCCCTCATTGGTGTCGAGACCCCAGAAGTCACCGCCCCATTCGCGTTTCGAGCAGAACTTGAAGCCCTGGCCGGCCGTGAAGTAGCGGACCGTCCAGAACTGGCCTTCGGCCTCGGCGCCCCAGTCGGGGTTGTGAAGGACGGGAGTCAGTTCGACGACACCGGTGGAATTCCAGTCCCAGCCGCCGAACTCGGCGCCGATCATGTACAGATGGGCCGGGAAATTGAGGGCCTTGACGGAATAGGTCTGGTCCAGCAGGTTGAGCGTAATCGTATAGTACACGGCTTCTTCGCTGCCGGGACCGATGTTGAATGCACCGATCTGGTCGTTGTGGGCCATGACGAACTTCCCTTCATAAGCGGATTCGCCGTTCTCGGCAGCACCGATGAAGGTTCCGTTCCAGAATGCGTCGCCGCGCTCGTAGGCGGATCCGGGAGCGATCTTGAACCAGTTGTCGACACGGTTTCCGCTGTCGTCAACCGGAGCCGGGATGGTCACTGAGACGACCGGATCGTCATAGTAGTCACCGCCCTTGTTGGTAAACTCGTAGGTCTTGTCCGTACTGCTCCAACCGTTGGCGGCGCCGATGTAATAATAGTGGCTCTCGAGAGCGGGAGCTTCGGGCGTGACCTTGATCACGAACTCGTTGGACTCGAGACGGAAGCCCTGTTTCTCGATCTGGACGGAACTCTTGACAACCGCGGGGATCGTCCGCTCTTCGGGACGTTTCCCGAAGAGTTCGGCGACCGCGTTCTGCAGGGCGTCCTTGCTCACGAACAGGTTCTCGTCGGCTTCCAGGGCGTATTTTCCGTCAAGGATGACGGTAAAGGGACCGTAGGTCGCATCGGAGGGAAGGGTCGATGCGCCGAGGGTCGCCACCTGGACGGAGGCTCCGGAAACACTCGCGATGGCGATGCTTCCGACGGGATTCACGGTAAAGGCCGTAGGAAGCGTGCGGGCATCTTCCTGGGGATATGCCTGGGGATCCGCTGCCGGTTCGAACTCGGTCTCACAGGCGGCGAAGGCGAGGCATGCGGCCATCAAAGTATAAAGAATTTTCTTCATATCGCTTCAGTATTAATTATTTGACCTCACCCGTATTGTTGTTGAAGTCCACATAAAGCTTCTGACCGGCCGCGCCGTTGACAGAATAGTCGGCACCCTTGTTTTCATTCCAGTTGTTCGGAATATCGACATCACGGAAGAAGAGGGAACCCTTGTAGAGGGTGAATTCGGTTCTCCACCAGTCGAGGCCGGGGACCTTGATGTAGGCGCGGACTTCACCGCCGCCGACAAAGGCCGGAGAAACGAACTTGTCGCCGGAGAGGGTCATCTCCCATGCCGGATCGGAATCGGTCCAGGCGCCGTCGGCGACATTGCCGATGACATAGGCGTGGGCGGGTTCGACCTTGAGCGTATAGGAAATGGTCTGTCCGGAGATGGAGCCTTCGAAATGAAGGACATACCAGCCGGCCTGCCCAAAGATGATGTTTCCGTCATCTTCCTTCTTGGAAATGCCGGCGCCGGCGTTGTCCTGGATGGACACGAGGTTGTCGTAGCCTCTCCAGTCATTCTCGGCTTCGCCCCACTTGAGGCCATTGTCGTTTCCGCCGCCGTTGTAAACCATCGTGTAGTACTCGCCGGGCACGCCGTAGACAGCCGCTACGGGCTTCCAGGTGGACCATGCCGCGCCGATGTTGGCACCGACGACATAGAGGTTCGGCAGGAACTCGACCGGAGGCAGGGCGAAACTGGTACGGACCTTATTGAGAGTGATCACGTTCGAGGCGATCTGGGTTTCGGTGTTCTTCACCTTGGCGATGGCCCTGAGGTAGACGGTCTCCGTAATCGGGAAGACCTCCTCGCCCTTGCCGCTGAGAGAAGTCACGTAGGCCGCGAACTCGTCGGCGGGCAGTTCGATCCGCGCGGTGGTCGAAGCCAAACTGAACGTCTCATACTTGCCTTCGGTCGTGAAGTCGTTGTCGAGAGAGATCTGCACCGTATAAAGGGTCGGTGCCGTAAAGCCGAAGTCCGGCTGGGAACAGGTCAATACGACGACTTTCGAGTTGTCCAGGTCGTATTCCGCATTGGCGAAGGCCGGGGTGTTGAGCACGAAGGTCGTGGGGTCCTGGAGCGTGATGATTTCCCGCTCGTCCTCACAGGAGATGGCTGCACACAGGCACAGGACCGCTGCTGCTATGCTGTAAAACTTTTTCATTGCTTTTCGTATCTGTTAATACCCTTCGTTCTGAATCAGGTTCTTGTTGGCCACGATATCGGTCGTCGGGATGGCGAAAACATTGCGGTATGCAGGGAACTGGGTACCGGCATAGATGTCGGAAGAGCCCTTGTATGTCCAGGTGTAGGAGGTATTCCCGCCGTAATAGCCGAAGCGGATCAGGTCCGAACGGCGGCGGCCCTCGAAGTAGAACTCACGGCTCCACTCGTCGCAGATGGTCTTGAGGCTGGCGGCCTGCAGGGCGGATGCATGGGCCCGGGCACGCACGGCGTTCAGTTTCTCAAGACCGTCGGGGGTTGCGTTGCCTCCGTTGAGGCGGGCGTCCGCTTCAGCGTAGGAGAGGTAGGCCTCCGCTACACGGAAGAAGAAGAAGTCGGTATCCACGTACTGGGTGTTGTGAGACGCGCCCTTGTCGCTGTACACATTGGTGAACTTGGTCACCGCGAATCCGTTGGTGAACGTACCCCACTTGTCGATGGAATAGGTGCGTCCGACACTTTCGAACAGCGCCCTGTCATCGTTCGCCGCCACCTTCATGGCAGCGGGCAGGGTCTCGGCGGGAGCATTTCCGGCCGGGAAGAACTTGTCGACGAGATCCGGGAGTGCACGGTTGCCGCCCCAGGCCTCGGAAGTGCCCCAGGCCGGCAGGTTGGCGTCACGGGTGGAAGCGATCAGGAACAGGGTGCAGCCCCAGCTGGCGGTCGTCGCACCGTCCTGCATGATCGAGAAGATGCTCTCGACCTGGGCGCCGTTGGACCCGTTGTTTCCCATGAACAGGCGCTCGTATGCGGAATAACCGTTGACCGGTTCATCCGTGAAGAGCTTGTAGGAAGAACCTATCACCTTGGCGGCATATTCCTTCGCCTTGGCCCACTGCGGGGTACCGGTGTACACCTGCGCGTTCAGGTAAAGGCGGGTCAGCAGGGCCCATGCGGCGACCTGGTCGACGCGGCCGTAGCCTTCCTGGCCTTCCTTGGCGACGCGGGCGGGAGCGAGCTTGCCCTCGATGTCGAGGAGTTCGGATTCGATGTAGTCATAGACTTCGTAACCGGTATAGTCGTTCTCGTTGATGCGGCCGCAGGCAGCGGGTTCGCCGGTGGAGTCGAATACCTTGATCAGGGGAATCCGGCCGCCGAAAGCATCCAGGGCCAGATAATACTCCAGGGCGCGGAGAAAACGGATCTCGGCGACCTTGACGGGATCGACCTCGATCTTTTCGGTCATGGCGATAAAGCTGTTGCAAAAAGTGATCGCCGTATAGAGACGGTAGTAATACCCGCGAAGCATGGGGTGGGAACCGTCATAGGAGTTGAAGTTGAAGCCGGGGATTCCTTCGTCGCCCCAGGCGCAGATCGCTTCGTCGGACGTGAGTTC
>JAEEGL013959450.1_pt1 | contig 10587 bp, 7 predicted proteins | sample 9134231 | NCBI WGS metagenome assembly JAEEGL01 (sample SAMN16246548, study PRJNA631951) | gut metagenome | biome: gut microbiome; feature: rumen; material: fiber-attached | host: Bos | place: Iran: Karaj | collected 2018-10
CGTAGACGAGCTCATTAAGAAGCAGATCGCGGAACTGGAGAGGATCTCCGGATGCACCGCGGACGAAGCCAAGCAGCTGCTCCTCAGAGATCTCGAAAAGGACATCCGCCACGAAGCGTCCGTAATGATCAAGGACATAGAGTCCAAGGCCAAGGACGAGGCGGATAAGAAAGCAAAAGACATAATCGTAGGCGCCATCCAGCGCTGCGCGGCGGATACCGTCGCCGAGAGCACCATCTCGGTGGTAAGCCTCCCCAGCGACGACATGAAGGGCCGCATAATCGGCCGCGAAGGCCGCAACATCAGGGCGATAGAGACCGCTACCGGCGTAGACCTCATAATAGATGATACTCCGGAAGCCATCGTAGTCTCTTCCTTCGATCCTGTAAGAAGAGAGATCGCAAGGATAGCTCTGGAAAAGCTTATCGTCGACGGCCGCATCCATCCTGCCCGCATAGAGGAAATGGTGGAGAAGGCTACCAAGGAAGTCAACGCCGTCATCAAGAAGGAAGGCGAAGAAGCAGTTTTCGAGATCGGATGCCACAACGTACATCCGGAGCTCGTAAAACTTCTGGGAAGACTTCATTACAGGACCAGCTACGGACAGAACGTTCTGTCGCACTCCAGGGAAGTCGCCCATCTGGCCGGACTCATGGCCGGAGAACTTGGCTTCGACGTTGCGCTTGCCAAGAGAGCAGGACTCTTCCACGATATCGGCAAAGCTCTGGATCACGAGATACAGGGTACCCACGTGGACATAGGCATAGACGTGCTCCGCAAGTACAAGGAGCCGGAAGCCGTGATAGACGGCATGGCTTCGCACCACGGCGATTACGAGCCCAAGAGCGCGGAAGCTGTACTGGTAGCTGCCGCGGATGCTCTTTCCGCCGCAAGGCCGGGCGCCAGAAGAGAGACTCTGGACACGTACATCAAGAGGCTCCAGAAGCTGGAAGAGATCGCGAATACCACACCGGGCGTCGAATCATCCTACGCCATCCAGGCAGGCCGCGAGATACGCATAATCGCAAAGCCGGACCAGATATCGGACGATTCAATGCCGATGCTGGCCAGGGACATCTCCAAACGGATAGAGAGCGAGCTCGAATATCCGGGCCAGATAAAGGTAAACGTCATCAGGGAAACAAGAGCGATAGATTACGCCAAGTAGAACACAAAGGGCCCGCAGAGATGCGGGCCCGAGTTTTGAGAACGGAATGCATATAATATACCTGGACAACAGCGCAACAACAAGACCTTCGCCCGCGGCAGCGGAAGCAGCGGAGAGGGCGATACGCGGAAACTTCGGCAATCCCTCCAGCCTCTACAGGCTGGGTCTTGACGCGGAAAAAGAAGTTAAGGCCGCGAGGAAGGCAGTGGCTTCAAGCATCGGAGCTTCGGACACGGAGGTGTTCTTTACATCCGGAGGCACGGAGAGCGACGATACCGCTCTGTTCGGAGCATGGGAGTCCAGAAAGAAGCAGGGCAGCAGGATAATAAGCACCGCGGTGGAACATCCGGCGGTCCTGAGATGTCTGGACGTTCTTAAGGCAAAGGGCGCGGACGTTGTTCTCGTGCCTGTAAAGAAGGACGGGAACCCGGACATGCAGGCGTTTAAGGAAGCGCTTACAGACGATACGGTGCTCGTCAGCGTGATGCACGTCAACAACGAGACCGGAGCCATCTTCCCGATAGATGAGATATCCGCCCTGATCCGCAAAAGGTTCGGAAACGACCCGGCCGCAAGGCCTCTTCTGCATTCCGACTGCGTGCAGAGCCTGGGCAAGATCCCTGTGGACGTAAGGACCATGGGTGTTGACATTGCAAGCTTTTCCGCGCACAAGATCCACGGGATAAAAGGCAGCGGAGCGCTTTATCTTAAGAATGGCCTGCACATAACGCCCTTCATCTACGGCGGAGGACAGGAGAAGAACTTCAGGTCCGGCACGGAGAACGTGCCGGGAATAGCAGCTTTCGGAGCTGCGGCGGAGGAACTGAAGCTTCCGGATCCGGCTCCCGCAAAAAGACTTAAGGAACTAATACTAAGCGAGATCCCTGATGTGAGGATCAACTCTCCCGGGGACGGATGCCCGCTGATACTGAACGTCAGTTTCCTTGGATGCAGGGCGGAGGTGCTTCTGCACATGCTGGAGCAGGACGGGATATGCGTATCAACAGGCTCGGCCTGCAGTTCCAAAAGCAAGGGCAGCCACGTGCTGTCCGCGATGGGTCTTTCTCCGGAGGAGATAGAAGGCGCGCTGCGTTTCAGCTTCTGCCGGGACAACACCTTGGAAGAAGTAGAATTCGTTGCGGAAAGACTCGTAAAATACACAAGCGATCAAAGGAGGCTGCGGAGCGCGTTCCGCAAAAGATAGATGCAGGACATAAAAGAGAACGTTTACATAGTACGCTGCGGTGAGACCGCTCTTAAGGGGCAGAACAAACCGTATTTCGAGCGAATGCTGGTCCAGAAGATAAAGAAGATGCTAAAGGGCACCGAAGGCGTAAGCGTAGAGCGCACGGACGGACTTATCTTCGTGCGGACGACTCCGGACATCCCGCGCGAAGACATACTTAAGCGTGTAGGAAGGGTGTTCGGTGTGGATTCCATAAGCCCCGCGCAGGAGATAGACATAACCGGTCTAACTGCGGATGAGGCTCTGGACAAGACCGGAAAGGCAGCCGTTGAGATAATGAACGGCTTAATCGAGTCCAAGGGAATAAAGACCTTTAAGATAGAAGCCCGCAGGGCGGACAAGGCGTTCCCCGTGGAGAGCCCGCAGATAGCAAGGCGCATAGGCGCAAGCGTCCTTAAGGGCTGCAAGGTCATTAAAGTAGACGTTCACGATCCGGACGCTCTTCTTTTCGTAAACGTAAGGCGCGGCTTCGTATACCTTTACGAGCAGAAGATACTTGCGTTCGGAGGTCTTCCGATAGGCACAAACGGCAAGGGTCTTGTTCTTCTGTCCGGAGGAATAGATTCGCCTGTGGCCAGCTTCATGATGGCTCACAGAGGCATGGTCCTGGAGGCCGTTCACTACCATTCCTATCCGTACACTTCCGAGAGGGCCTGGGAAAAAGTGAAGGACCTTGCAAAGATCCTTACGCTGTACACCGGAAGGCTGCGCATCCACAGCATCAACCTTCTTCCCATACAGGAGCAGATCGTTCAGAACTGTCCCGAGGACGAGACCACCATACTTGTGCGCCGCTTCATGATGAGGATAGCGGAGCGCATAGCTCAGGCCAACGACTGCATGATGCTTATAACCGGCGAGAACCTTGGACAGGTGGCAAGCCAGACCGCTGAGGCGCTTGTTGTTACCGACTCGTCCGTTTCGCTGCCCGTAATGAGGCCTCTTATAGGCATGGATAAGACGCAGATAATGGACATAGCAAGGGAGATAGGCACATTCGAGACATCCATACAGCCCTACGAGGACTGCTGCACCGTGTTCCTGCCCAAGCATCCGGTCACCAAGCCCAAGCTTGCCAGGATACTGGAATCCGAGAGCAGACTGGACTGCGAGGCCCTTATAGACGCCGCGGTGGCATCAGAAGAGGTAAGCATAATATATCCGGACGACTAGCGAAGCCCGGACGGACGTCCGGACGCTCTGAATAAAGGGACAGGGCTCTCCGGACCGCAAAAGTCTGTACCGTTTCTACCAATACAGCTGTTTACACAAGCAGCTGTTTTTTATTACAATTTTTGCGAGGGTCTCGCCGGCTGCGGGGCGGGTCCAGCCAGCATCAAAAGGGGTATTAATATGGAAACTACAGCTGCGGCCGGCGCCGGGCAGGACAGGCGTACATATAAAAGGAGAGTAGGCGACATAGGCGAGGAGGCCGCGTGCAGCATGCTGATCCGCGAGGGCATGCGCATACTTTGCCGCAATTTCTACTGCAAGACAGGGGAAATAGACATCATAGCTTTCGATCCAGAAGCGTGCGCGCTGGTATTTACGGAGGTAAAGACCAGAAACAGCAGCGCGTACGGACTTCCATGCGAATTCGTCGGAAAGGACAAGCAGCGCAAACTGAGGCTTACCGCGGAGTACTATGTTCTGCGCAATCCGCGCTACAGGCAATGCGCCCTCAGGATGGACATCGTGGAGATACTTCAGACGGACAAGGGCCTTTTCGGACGGCACATTAAGAACGCATTCTGACAGGCATTGGGAGGAGAGATGTATTCAAGAGTTCTTACGGCAAGTCTTTACGGACTTTCCGGCGAGCCTACGTGGGCGGAGGTGGACTGCGAGAACGGACTGCCTGCGTTCAGCGTTGTGGGGCTTGCGGACCAGAGCGTAAGGGAGGCAAGGGAAAGGATAAGGGCGTCCATGGAGAACTGCGGCCTTAGTTTCCCGGCCAAGAGGATAACGGTAAACCTTACGCCTGCAAACAAAAAGAAGGAAGGCAGCCACTACGATCTTCCCGTGGCAGCGGGGATACTTATCTGCAGTCTTAAGGATAAGGTCCTTCCGGGAGCGGCGGATCTTTGCGGCGGGAAAGCCGCATGCATGGGCGAGCTTACGCTGGACGGAAGGGTCAATGCTGTGGACGGAGTGCTGCCAATGATAATGGGACTTAAAAAGCGCGGGGTGGACAAGTTCTTCATACCTAAAGCCTGCTTGCCGGAGGCCATGCTGGTAAAGGACGTTTATCTTTATCCGGTCAGCAGCATCACTTGTCTTGCGGATCACATTACAGGGATGGACAGCATAAGCCCGGTAAAGGGAGGCAGTGCGCAGATCGTTCCTTCAGGGACAGACGCTCCTGATTTCGTGGATATAAAAGGTCAGGACCATGTAAAAAGAGCGGCGCAGATCGCTGCCGCAGGAATGCACGGCATGCTCATGGCGGGGCCGCCCGGCACAGGCAAGACAATGATTGGAAAGCGCATACCGGGGATACTGCCAAAGCTTACTTACGACGAGATGCTGGAAGTTACGCAAGTTTACAGCGCTGCAGGAGAGCTGAAGAACGGCCAGTCACTTATAAGCGAAAGACCGTTCCGCGCGCCGCATCACAGTGTTACCAAGGCTGCTCTTATAGGAGGCGGAGGAAGACCGAGGCCGGGAGAGATATCGCTGGCTCACCGGGGCGTGCTTTTTCTGGACGAGATCGCAGAGTTCCAGTCGCACATCCTGGATTCGCTGCGCCAGCCGCTGGAGGACGGTTTCGTAGTGATCAACAGACTCAATACCAGAGTGTCGTTTCCTGCCAAGTTCATGCTGGTAGCGGCCATGAATCCCTGCAGATGCGGGTACTACGGCGATCCCGTAAAGCAGTGCACCTGCACGGAACACGAACGCAGACAGTACGCAGGTAAGATATCCGGGCCGCTCATGGACAGGATAGATCTTCATGTAAGCGTCCAAAGACCGATTTACGACGACATCAACATCGGAAACGCAAAGTCCGCGGTATCCAGCTCAAAGCTCAGGGATGGTGTTGAGAACGCCATGGCCCTTCAAAAAGAGAGATACGCCGGGGAAGGTATAAAGTATAACTCCCAGCTCAACGCCGTGCTGCTGGAAAAATACTGCGTTCCGTCCGCTGCAGGAAAGAAGATACTCAAGGCCGCTTTCGAGAAGTGGCATCTATCCGCGAGATCCTACCACAGGATGCTTAAGCTTGCCCGCACCGCCGCGGATCTGGACGGGAGCGCGGACATTACCGAAAAACACATACTGGAAATACTTAACTACAGGTTCCCGGGCGATCCGTTCGGAGACAGATTCTGACGCGGGAATAATTTAGACCATGGAAATAAAAACAATAAATAAAGAAGACGGGGCATACCCGGAGCACCTCAGGAGCATACAGAAAGCACCGGAAGTGCTGTATTACATAGGAAACATAGAGCTTATTACACATCCGCTGGTAGCTGTCGTAGGCACCCGGCGCTGCTCAGCGTACGGCAGATGGGCGGCGGAAGGCATTGCCGCAAGGGTCGCGGCCTGCGGGATACCAGTTGTAAGCGGAATGGCGGAGGGGATTGACAGCGCCGCGCACATAGGATGCATCAAGGCCGGAACACCTACTGTAGCAGTGCTTGGGACAGGCATAGACATATGCTTTCCAAAGAGCAACCTGGATCTGTACCGAAGGATAGCAGAGGACGGGCTGATCCTTTCCGAGTATCCGCCGGGCGTAATGGGAAACAGATGGATGTTTCCCGAAAGAAACAGGATAATAAGCGGCCTTGCAAAGAGCGTAGTCGTTGTGGAAGGAACGCTTAAGAGCGGATCCATGATCACCGCGGGGCTTGCTTTGGAACAGGGCAGGGACGTATATGCCGTGCCCGGAAACATCAATCAGCCGGGGAGCGCCGGAGTAAACAAGCTAATAGCGGACGGAGCCAGCCCCATACTGGACATGGACAGCGCCGCGCAGACCCTGGGGCTTTCGGGCGCAAAGAAACTTAGGCGCATAGAAGCGCTGTCGGAAGAGGAGAAACTGGTGCTTGCGGCCGTGGCGGAGGATCCCGGGATAAGCCCGGATAAAGCCGCGCTCAAGACGGACCTGCCGGTCGCGGACGCTCTTGCTTATCTAGGTGTTCTGGAACTGAAGGACCTTGTTTTCTCCAGGGGCCAGAGGTATTATCCGGAAAATTAAGGCAGAAAAATAATTATCTGATTCTTGACAAACTCTTCTATAAGTATTTATATAGAAGGAAAATGATGATGAGCGAAAGGAGCGCCGATGGCTGCCAAGAGATCACTTGTAATTGTAGAGTCGCCTTCCAAGGCAAAGACCATAAGCAAATTTTTAGGAAGCAGATATAACGTAATGGCTTCGGTAGGACACATCAGAGACCTTCCCAAAAGCCGCATGGGCGTTAAGATAGAGGAAAATTTCGAGCCCGAGTACATAAACGTACGCGGCAAGGCGCAGCTTATAAAGGACCTTAAGACCGCTGCGTCGGAGGCAGACAAGGTCTATCTTGCAACGGACCCCGACCGCGAGGGCGAGGCCATCTCCTGGCACATCTGCAGCCTTCTGGGAATAGATCCCAAGGACGCCAACCGCATAGAGTTCCACGAGATCACCAAGCCTGCGGTATCTGCTGCAATAGAGCATCCGCGGTCCATCAATCTGGACCTTGTGGACGCTCAGCAGGGCAGAAGAGTAATAGACAGAGTCGTAGGCTACGGCATAAGCCCGGTGCTTTGGAACAAGGTCGCAAGAGGCCTTTCCGCCGGACGCGTGCAGTCCGCGGCTTTAAAGATAATCTGCGACAGGGAAGACATCATCGATAATTTCGAACCCAAGACCTTCTTTGCCATCTCAGCGGATCTGGCTTCGGATACCAGCACCCCGCAGAAGACCAAAAGGACTACGTTCAACGCCAAACTGGACAAGATAGACGGAAAGCGCATAGTCGTTCCGGACGAAAAAAACGATGCCACCATATGCCGCAAGGAAGACGCAGACAAGATAGCGGAAGACCTCAGAAACGGCAAATACACCGTGCTGTCCGTGGAGAACAAGCAGACTCAGACCAAGCCCTACGCGCCTTATACCACCAGCGTTCTTCAGCAGGACGCTTCCGTAAGGCTGGGTTTCGCGCCTAAAAAGACCATGCTCATAGCACAGCAGCTGTACGAAGGCATAAACGTTAAGGGCCAGGGCCACGTAGGTCTCATAACCTACATGAGAACGGACTCCGTACGAGTCAATCCTCAGGCGGACGCCGCGTGCAAACAGCTGGTAAGGGAACGCTACGGAAACGATTACGTAGGAAGCGGCATATTCTCCAACAAGCGTCAGAATACTCAGGACGCTCACGAAGCCATAAGGCCCAGCAACGTAGATCTGGTACCGGAAGCTCTGGAATCTTCGCTCACGTCCGATCAGTTCAAGCTTTACAGGCTCATATGGTCGCGCTTCGTGGCCAGCAGGATGTCCGCGGCAGTATTCGACGCAATGGGCGCCCAGATAGGCTGCGGCAAATACGAGCTTAAGGCCTACGGCAGAAAACTTCTGTTCGACGGATTCCTTAAGGTCTACAACGTAAGTTCCGAGGAAAAGGACAAGCCTCTTCCGGATCTTAAAGAGGGCATGGATCTTGCACTCATAGAGGTGCACAACGAAAAGAGAGCCACGGAACCTCCCAGCAGATTCACCGAGGCAAGCCTCATCAAGGAACTGGAAGAAAAGGGCATAGGGCGTCCCAGCACTTACGCTCCCATAGTATCCACTCTTACGGAGCGCAAGTACATCGTAAAGGAAAAGAAGGCTCTCATGCCTACGGATCTGGGCAAACTCGTCACGAAGAACGTAATGGAGATCTATTTCCCGGAAGTAGTGGACGTGGAGTTCACTTCCAGGATGGAGGAAGATCTGGATAAGGTGGCGGAAGGCAAGGTCGCATGGAAAAAGGTGATAGGCGACTACTACAACGGAAGCCTTAAGAGCGAGATAGACCAGGCCCGCGCCAACATGGAGAAGGTAAAGCCCAAGGTAGAGCTTACGGAAGAGCTCTGCCCGCAGTGCGGAAAGCCTCTGGCCCTAAAGCACGGCAGATTCGGCGATTTCCTTGCCTGCTCCGACTTCCCGAAGTGCAGATATACAAAATCCATTATTACGTCAACAGGCGTAAAGTGCCCGAAATGCGGGTCGGAAATAATAGTAAAACGCAGCAGAAAGGGCAAGACCTTCTACGGCTGCAGCAATTATCCCGCCTGCGATCAGGTGTACTGGTACAAGCCGGTGCAGAAGGAATGCCCCAAGTGCGGAAGCCTTCTTGTGGAGAGGGGCCGCTCACTGGTATGCTCCAATCCGGACTGCGACCACAGAGAAAAGAAGTAAAAATACACTAAAGCTCCATAATTCCCCTGTTGACATATGTCCGGCAGGGGATTATATTTATAATAGCCTTTAGCACTCTTTAGGCTTGAGTGCTAACAATGGCGTCAAAACAGTGTAAAACTACATTTAAACTTATAAAACGGAGAACAAAATGACTCAATTCCACGCAACAACGATATGCCTGGTGCGCCGCAGTTCGGACGACATAGCCATAGCCGGCGACGGACAGGTAACGATGGGCGAGCATTCCATCATGAAAAACAATGCCAAAAAGATAAGAAAGATATACAAGGATCAGGTGCTCTGCGGCTTCGCCGGTTCCGTGGCCGATGCGTATTCGCTCATGGAGAAGTTCGAAAAGAAGATGGAAGAGCATCAGGGCAACCTTAAGCGCGCGGCCGTTGCCCTTGCCCAGATGTGGCGTCAGGACCAGGCTTCCAGGAATCTGGACGCCATGATGCTTGTGGCCGACAGGGACAACGTTCTGGTAATTTCCGGTACCGGCGAAGTGATCGAACCGGACGCCAGTTACGTAGCGATAGGTTCCGGCGGAAACTACGCCTACGCGGCCGCGCACGCGCTTTACGACCACACGGACATGACTGCCGCGCAGATAGCGGAAGAATCTTTAAAGATAGCTTCCGACATCTGCGTATACACCAACAGCCACATTTCCGTGGAGACTCTTTAGGAGGTAGACAATGGCTAACGAACTTACAGAAGGCGTCCGCACCATACACGGCATGACTCCGAAGGAAATAGTAGCGGAGCTGGATAAATACATAATAGGTCAGGATTCGGCCAAGAGATCCGTCGCTGTAGCTCTCAGAAACCGCTACAGAAGGAACCTCCTGCCGGACAAGATGCGCGAAGAGATAACCCCCAAGAACATACTGATGATGGGACCCACAGGCGTCGGAAAGACCGAGATAGCAAGGCGTCTGGCCAAGCTCATGGACGCGCCGTTCATTAAGGTGGAAGCCACTAAATTCACGGAAGTCGGCTACGTAGGCCGCGACGTGGAGTCCATAATAAGGGACCTCATGGAAGCATCCATGAGGGTCACCAAGCAGAAGCACATGGACGAAAAGTATGTGGTAGCAGAGGATCTGGCAAACGAGAAGATCATCGAGGCCATAATCCCCGGAAACAAGAAGAGGAACAGCGCTCCCAGCAGCAATCCGTTCAGCTTCATAATGGGCGGAGGACAGGCCACCTACAACAGGACCACGGAAAAGATAGACGATAAGGCAGCTCACGAGGACAGCCAGACCGAGCTGGCCAGAAGCCAGGTCCGCGAGCAGCTTAAGGCCGGTCTTCTGGAAGACCAGTACGTGGAGATAGACGTCGTGGACCAGCCCAAGGACAACAACCTGGACGTTTCCCAGGGCGGCACCATATCTCTGGGCAGCATCTTCGGCGACGCCATGCCCAAGCGCTACAAGAAAAAGAACATGAAGGTAAAGGACGCCCGCAAGATCCTAATCGAGCAGGAAGCCCAGAACCTTATAGACATGGACCAGGTGACCACGGAGGCTCTGGAGAACTGCGAGCAGAACGGAATAGTCTTCATAGACGAGATCGATAAGATCGCGTCCGGATCCGGATTCCGCGGCGGCGTGGACGTCTCCAGAGAAGGCGTACAGAGGGACATCCTGCCTATAGTAGAAGGCAGCGTAGTAAACACAAAGTACGGCCCAGTAAAGACGGATCACATACTGTTCATAGGCGCGGGCGCGTTCCACGTTTCCAAGCCCACGGATCTGATCC
>JAEEGL014967439.1_pt1 | contig 10587 bp, 5 predicted proteins | sample 9134231 | NCBI WGS metagenome assembly JAEEGL01 (sample SAMN16246548, study PRJNA631951) | gut metagenome | biome: gut microbiome; feature: rumen; material: fiber-attached | host: Bos | place: Iran: Karaj | collected 2018-10
AACGAATACTCATTCGAGCTCTTAGACGGCATCGAAAAAACATATTCTGAATTAATAAAATACCTAGCAAAGTATGTTAAAAAGTTAGGTGAACTATTTAAAAGTGACCCACAAGATAGATACGTTCAAATGAAAGAATCTATTGAAAGATTGATGGTTGGCAAGCCAAAGACATTCTTGGATGGAATGCAACTATATTACTTTATGTGGAAAATAAGAGGATGTGCAACTCTAAACGGTGATTTAGGAAGGCTAGATAAACATTTATATCACCTTTATGAAAGTGATATTCAAAGTGGCTTGACGGAAGAAGACATTTTACAAGTAATAGTTGATTTTTACGAAATGTTAAACAAATCAAATAGCGGTGATACATTATGTAACATAACACTTGGTGGCTTAAATGAAGATGGAACTGATTCATCAACAAGACTGTCATATTTATTCCTAAAAGCAAACACAATTGTTAAAAAAACCGAGCCTCATTTAAACGTCAGAGTAAATAGTAAAATGAGAAAAGACGTTTATGATGAGATGATTGAAGTGCAATATCTTGGCCAGGGACAGGCTAATAGCTATTTTGAAGATACAATTATACCTGCCCTTTTAGAAAAAGGTTTACCGAAAGAAGCGGTGTATAACTTTACTAACGATGGTTGTACTGAAATTACTTTTGATGGTTATTCTGGAATTGATTTTACCCACATAGATATAGTTGCGTGTTTAGAATGCGCAATGGATCGTGGTAAAAGAATCACAAAATCATATTTTAAGCCGGTTAAGTATTTTCATAAGGATTGTCCGGAAATAATGTATACACCAGACATAGTGTACGGATATGATTCTGGAGATATGGAAAATTCCAAATCCTTTGATGAGTTATACAATTATTTCATTAAACAGTATAAATACCAAATAAATCAAAAAGCTGATGCTTTAAAGAATCTATATTTAGATAGAAAAAATAATAAAGTAGCATCACTATTTCTCCAAGGGACATATGAAAGAGTATTAGAAAGCGGTATCGATATTATGAAAGGTGGCTTCTTGGTAGAAAACTATCAAATGTTTTCTGGTAGCATTCCAACTGTAGCGGATGAACTTATTGCGATTAAACATGCAGTTTTCATCGATAAAATCGCCACAATTAGGGAAATTCGCGAGGCAATTGATGTAAATTATGTTGGATATGAAACGCTAAGACAAAAACTATTATCTTATCCGAAATTTGGAAATGATATAGATGAAGTAGATTATCTTAGCGCTGATATTGCTAATGTTTTTGCAGACACAATTGAGGAATACTCATTAGAAAACGATTTCCTAATTTTACCTGATTTACTTGGATGGAGATTCCTTGAAGAAGCATATGGTACAGCAGCAGGTTTTGACGGAAGAAAATACTCTGATCAGATTGCTGAACACTACTGTGCAACACCTGGAAAAGCAAAATGTGGACCTACCGCACTAATTAACTCAATTGGGAAAACTAATTTAAGGAGATTTGTTGGTGTTGCTGCTATGCATTTGACTCTTCCAAGAAGACTTGCTGATACAAAAGAAGAATCGCTTCAAATTCTTAAAACACTAAATCAAATAATGAATAAAAAAGGTTTCATTATGATGGCACTAGCTATTTATGATACCGACAGATTAATACAAGCTCAAATACATCCAGAAGATAATCAAGATGTAATCATAAGGGTGTGGGGCTATAGTGCAAAGTTTGTAGATCTTTGTAAAGAAATGCAGGATCACATAATATCTAGAACCATCACGATGGGTGAGTAATATGAAGGGCTTAGTATTTAATATTCAAAGATTTTCAACTGCCGATGGTCCTGGCATTAGAACAACCGTTTTTCTTAAGGGTTGCAACCTAAGATGCAAGTGGTGTCATAACGCAGATGGTCTTGAGAATAGAATTAACCTTCAATTCATTGACAACAAATGTATTTATTGTAAGGAATGCGAACGTGTTTGCCATCAAGGTGTTCATGAATTCAATGGAAGACATATCGTTCATTTTGATAAATGCATTTCTTGTTTTGAATGTTGTGATGTCTGTGCACCAAAGGCACTAACAAGAAATGGTGAATACTATGATTCTGACGAACTAGTTCAAATCTTGTTAAGAGACAAAGAATTTTATGAAAACGGAGGTGGCGTTACCTTTTCTGGAGGTGAACCACTTCTTCAACACGAGTTTATAAAAGAAGTAGCTAATAGATTGAAAAAAGAGAATATTCACGTTGCAGTTGATACTGCGGGTAATGTAAAAAAAGAGATTTTTGATGAATTGAATGATTATGTTGACTTATATCTTTATGATATTAAGGCAGCAACTGAAAAACTACATATAACTGGAACTTCAGTATCAAACGAAAACATCATTAAAAATCTATATTACCTAGATAGTATAAACAAACCTTTGTGGATAAGAATTCCGGTGATCGGTGGCTTTAATGATACGGAAGATGAAATAATAAAGATTCATAATATCATATCAAAATTGCATAATGTCCAAAAGGTTAACCTCATTTCCTTCCATAAATTAGGACTTGAGAAATACAAATCACTTGGTATTGAAACTGAAATGGATAAGTATTATGAGATTGATGAAGAAATAATAAAACAGTTTGAAAGGAGGATGTGTTAATTACACAGTTAATTATATGAATGTAAAAGATTTACCAAGATTGATAGATTTGAGCTGTGTTAAAGCTCAATCAACTAAAAGTGAAAGAGAATTAATGGTAAAACTCGCTAAGGAATACAACTTTGTATGCTGTTTTTCTATGCCAAAGTTTACAAAAGAATTATGCGAATCATTAAAAGATGTTAAAGGCACAGTTGTTGGTGCCCCAGTTGGTTTCCCATCAGGCGCCGATTTAACAGAAATAAAAGTAGAAACTGCAAAGATGCAACTTGAAATGGGTTGTGAAGAATTCGATATGGTTATCAACGTTGGTGCTTTAATTGATGGTGACTATGACTTAGTTAAACAAGACATTCAAGCTGTTAGAGATGCAGTTCCAGGCAAAATACTAAAGGTAATTCTAGAGGTATCTTATCTTACTGATGAACAAATAATGAAAGGTGCTGAAATAGCCGCAGATTGTGGTGCTGATTTCGTTAAATCTGGAACAGGATGGGGCCCTAAACCAACTACTGTTCATCATATTGAACTCATGAAAAAAGCGGTGGGTAATAGATGCAAGGTTAAGGCTGCAGGCGGTGTCAGAGATTTAAAAACAATAGAAGCAATGATTGATGCTGGCTGTGAGAGATTTGGCATCGGTGTCAACTCTACAATAGCAATTTTAAAGGAGGCCGGAATTTATAAAGACTAAATTCCCTAACGATAATGGAAAACTTTAATTATTTTAATCCTGTAAAAGTTATATTTGGCGAAAACACTGTTAATGAGATAGCAAATGTCGTAAAAGATTATAGCGACAATATTATGCTTGTTTCGTATGAAAATCCAGTGTACTTTTCAAATACCATTAGTTTAATTCATTCAAAATTACAAGAAAACAATATTAAATATACTGACTTTTTCAAAGTTAAACCTAATCCACTATTAAGTGATGCTAGAGAAGCGGTTAACATTGCAAAAGAAAATAAAATAACATTAGTGATTGGCCTTGGTGGTGGCAGTGTTATGGATACAGCAAAAATAATTGCAGCAGGTGTTCTATATCCAACAGACATTAAAGATATGATTATGCTATCTCATAGCGATATTAAATCTATCTCTCCTAAAGAATCATTACCAACAATTATGATTCCAACAATTCCTGCAACAGGTTCTGAAATGAACCCAACTGCAGTAATAACTGATGATGAAACTATGAGTAAATCATATGTTTGGACACCTTGTTTATATCCAAAGGCAACTATAATGGATCCAACCCTTACTCTAAGTCTTCCAAAATATCAAACAGCGTGTGGCGCTATTGATATTATTTCTCATGTTTGGGAGGCATATGTTAATGGAAACCCAGAAAGAGATCTCGAAGTTCTTGATAGAATGCAGGAAGGAGTGATGAAGGCCACATTTAATTCACTCGAAAAAGTATGGAATAACCCTAATGACCAAGAAGCAAGAGGAAACTTGATGTGGGAAGCATCAATAGGTCTTAATGGATGGTTAACGAGCGGTACATTTGGCTTTACACCTATGCATCAGTTAGGCCATGTTTTAAGTGCGAGATTTAAGGCAACACATGGTGCAACTTTAGCTTGTATGATGCTTGCTGAAATGCGTTTCTATATAGGAAAAAATAACCCTAGAATGGAAATGTTAGCTAAAAATGTATTTGATGCAAGTTCACTTAAAGATGCTGCAGATACGTTTGAATGTTTAATCAAAAAGTATGGTGTTCAAACAAGAATAACTGAATTTGGCGTTAATGAAGAGGATATAGATTTTTTATCAAGCGAAGTTGAAAGAATTTCATTTGGTAGTGATCATATGCTAAATGCCGTCCCTAAATTGACGAAAGAAGACGTCAAAGATATTTATAGACTTTCATTATAGGAGTTAATATGAAAAAGATAGCATTAGTCTTGTTAACTATATTTTTGCTATCCACTTTATTGCATTCACCAACGAGCATTAAAGCAGATAGTGGAGATATAACAGTTGGAGATAACCTTTTTTCCAATGCATCTTTCGAAAATGGGTCTGTTGAATTATTTTCAAATGTATATAAAGAATCATTCAACAACTGGACTCAAGTTTCTTGGTGCAACGTAGATTCTGGACTAGGGTTTGCGAGAACTGGTAATTCAAATATATATATGACCCTAAGCTATTCGGGACTTGGACTACAAGAATACCCAACGATTTACCAAGATGTTTATGTTGAACCAGAAACATACTATGAGTTTTCTTTCTATGTAAAAAAGTGGGGAGAATCTGACACAAATAACATTTGGTTTGGATATCGCGATATTTACAATGGTGACCCTTGGGCACAAGTAGAAGAAAAAATAGCATCAGGAATCATATCTGAAGATTATCAAAAAGTTTCTGGAATATTTTATTCTAGAAACTATGAAAAACTAAGATTTGCAGTTTTCACATCATCTATTGAATATAATGGCGAAGATGGCGGATTCCATCTAGATGATTTTTCATTAAAAAAAGTAGCTCAAATTGAAAGTGCGACTTTTGATGTTGATGAAAATATGATGATTGGTAAAACAACACCTTATACCGTAACTGCGACCTTATCAAATGGTGTAACTATCACAAACAAGGAATGCAGTGATATAAAAACACAATTTACATCAAGCGATGAATCGGTAATTGTAACTGATTTAGAAGGTTCATTAATACCTATAAATACTGGAAGCGCAAGTATAAGTGCAAAAGTATCATTTAATGGAAGCATAGTTGATGCAGGAACAAAAGAGATAACTATCGATGAATCAGCTAAACCTAGTGATCTATATATCAAAAATATATCGCTAATGCTTACTGAAAAAGTATCGTTTACTCAATTTGCTGAAATAGATTACTCTATATTCCTATCAGATGGTACAATGCTTGAAAAAAATTCAGAAGAAATAAGCATTGCATCTAGCGATTCATCAATAATATACGCCCAATTAAATGGCGTTAAAGCTCAAGTAATTGGTGTATCAAATGGCACATCGGACATCTACATCACCGTAAACCATAGTGGTTATTCATGTATTGGTAGTATTTCTGTAAGTATGTCATCTGATAACTTAATAAAAGATCCATCATTTGAATGCGTCGAAGATAATTCACAATGGACTATTGAATCAAACTGCGGAACCGGAATTGATTCAGGACTTCTAAATGGTCTATCTCATACCGGATATGCCAACTTCTGGATGATGGCTCCGATTTACTGGAATGCGGATGTTAAAAATACTTCTACAGTAATTATCTCTCAAAATGTTTATTTAACGGAAGGAGATTATGATCTAAGTGCATATATCAATAGATTCTTCGCAACTGGAATTGATGGTACACTTCCTTCGGTTGGTGGAATTGTTAAACTTGGTGCAATTAAAATTAACACTAATGGTAGTCTAAGTAGTGACAATCAATTTAATGAATTTGATATTTCCTATGGATGGGGTGGATTTCAAAAAATATCTACACTATTAAGAATAACAGAAGATGGAATGTATCGTGTTTATTATCGAGTTGACGGAGACGAAGAAATGGGTCTTGGAATGCAACTAGATGATATGTATCTATATAAAGCTGTTTATCCCGTTTCAATAAGCGCATACATTCTTGATGATAATTTTGGCGTCGATGATCTTACATATCTATATGTTGAAGCTACGTATCAAGACGGAAGTACAGAACTAATAAGTACAGATGTAAGAATTATTCCCGATAACTATCATGTATTGTATGTTTCAAATGGATTTTTAATTGGAAGAGAACCAGGAACTACAAAAGTTAAGGTAATCGCTAATATTTTAAGCAGAAAATATGAAACTGAACTAGAAATTAAAGTAGCGGGAGGAAGAGTAGAACCGCAAACACCTCCAAGTGAAAATGACAAGACTGGGTGCAACTCAGCATTTTCTTCTAACAGCGTATTCACTTTATCTATTGTTCTAATCGGATTTATGATTTTGACTATTAAGAAAAGGAGAGGAGGGATAAAATATGAAAATTAAAAAAATATTTCTAATTATGTGTTTTACCCTCATGATTATTATGGTTTCATCATGCGCCAATAATAGTACAACAAAAACAACTTCTACAAAGAATGACTCTGCAAGTTATTTTGATGATGAAGCAGTTAAATATCAATCATCAATTGTTGATATGGGTGGTTCTACCACTCTTAAACTAAAAGAGAACTCTGACTCTATCACAATTGAAAACGCAAAAGTTAGAATCGTTCTTGGACTAAATGGTTCAATACAAGAATATGCAAATAAAGAGGCAAGATTATATCTAAACAAAGATGTTTCCAATGCTAAGGCTATTTCCGTTGAATATGTTGATGGAAATACAACAAGTGAATACGAAAGCGTTAGTTACTATGTCGAAGAGAACACGGCTTCAAAAAAAGAAATATCTTTCACATATAAATTTGGAAGTACTTATATTCACACATATGTATTACTGGAAAAAGATTCATCAGAAGTTGAATTTAGATTAGATATATCAGGCAATAACATCAATAACTCAATTTTAGATATTGAATATCCAATTATAGAAGGAATTGATAAGTTGGAAGTAAAGGAAAGAGAATATCTTTTAACTCCATATACAACAGGATATCTATTTAAAAATCCACTTGATAATTTCAATGACATCTATTTTGGAATCAATAAAAATTTAGGATTATATCCATCTGGTTGGTATTACCCAATGCAGTTTAGCGCATACTATTCAACAGGTATTGGTGGTTTTTACTGGCAAACAAAAGATGAAGGTGATTCAATTAAGTCATTCACTTTTACTGGAGACGATGGGAAACTTAGACTTAGTATTTGGCATTATCTAGATGATATTGGTAAAACAAACTACACTTTTGAATATCCTACAATTATATCAAATCTAGTAGAAGGAAATATGTATGAACCAATCAACAAGTATAAAGATTGGGCGCTAAAACAATCTTGGGTAAAGCAAGGTAAAATCAGCGAAAGAAGCGATGTATCAAAAGAATTATTTGAAGATACTACCCTTTGTATTTTTGGTTATCGTTCGACAACCTCAACATGGACAGATATGCTAAATATCTATGATATGTACTCAAATGTAATCAAAGGGAAGAAGCTTAATATCTCAATTTATCACAATAAAACCTATATGAATTTAGTAAAAGAATATGAAGACATTTATTCATGCTTCGAGTTCAATTCACTTAATCCTGCTGGTTCTCAATATGATTCAGCAGCAATGATGAAAAAAGATGGTACACTACCAACCTTCAATATTGGTGATACACCAAATTATTATATATGTGCAAGTGATGACTCTTGGACTCAAGCAAGACTAAAACAAGATCAAAACTATGTAGATACATTTAATGCAACTGCTTTATATTTTGATGTTGACTTTACTACAATGCATCCAATTCAATGTTTCAACAAAGAGCATTCTCATGGGACAAGAATAAATGTTGGTAAAGAATTCTATGAATATTATAAGGCAGCAAGTGATTTAATGGATGAAAACAAGACATATAGTGTTGGTGGGGAAATGATTTCTGAACAAATGCTTCCATATCTTGACTATTACCAAGCGAGAGCAAATGGTAACTTGGCTGCATATATGGAGTCAGATTATATTCGCCCATATATTGAAATGGGTGTTGCAAAAATTGTTCCTCTATTCACATATGTTTATCATGAATATGGTGCATTAAGGTTAGATGGTTTCTTGGTACCAGATGAGCAACTATCAAATACCTTCTATCATACAGCAGCATTAACTGCTCTAGATGGCGGTATTGTAGAGTTTAATTATGAGTATTATTACCCGCTTACTACCCTCCCATCAACATCTGATATAAGTTTAGATATGCTTGAATTTGTTAATAAACTCGGTTTAGCAAGAACCACTTACGGTAAGAATTATCTAGTTTATGGTGATATGCTTCCATCTCCAAATCTTGGAACAGGACAATCAACATACGAATTTAATAATCCTAACTATACTCCTAGAACTTGTAACAATTACCTTACACTATCAGGTGAAGATACTTTGGATGATGTAGTAGTATCATCATTTAAATATAGTAATAATATCGCTATATTCTTATCAAATATCACATCAAAGGATTTAGATGTTGCATTTGTTTTACATGCTTTAAGAGACTTTGGCATAACAAATGGAACTATCTATATGACATCATCTTTAGGAGATAATAAGGTAAAAATAGGAAGTTTGGAAAATGGTAATTCTAATATCCAAATCAATCTAAAATCACACGAAGTTTATATGCTAGAAATAATTAACTAAATATACATTTAAAGGAGAAAATGATGAAAAAAATCAAATTATTAGGAATCATTTCATTATTGGTCTTATCATTAGTATGTTTATTTACATTTAAAAGTTTGAATGTTAGTGCAACTGATGATGGACTCGTTAAAGATCCAGGTTTCAATGGAACTTTGTATAGTCAATATGCTGACTTTAATGATGATTATACTCATGATTCAACTGGTTTCTGGACAGGGTGGTTTAGTGCGTATATAGATGCGGCTAACTCTCAAGATGGTGATAACCACTGTTTAGGCCTATGGTCTAGTGAAACAAACACTATGGCTAATGTTTGGTCGACCGTATGGCAAGATATAGCAGTTGAAGCAAATCATTGTTATACAGTCAAATTCTATGCTAAGAGGTGGAGCGCTGGTGAAACAGCTTACGACGGCGTTCTTCATATTCAAGGTCGTGATATGACTAGTGAACAAAAGTATGATGGAACAATCTTTGATACAACAGTTGTATTAACGACTGATTGGGTAGAATATAAATATACCTTCTACTCAAAGACAAAAACTTCTGTAAGATTGGCATTCTGGGTACAAACAGTTGCATTTGATAACTTTGCTAATGCAATGATTGATAACGTATCAATGATAAAAGAAGATAATATTCTTGGTACAAAAGCAAATCTTGAATCTGGAGCTAGAGGAAATGACTATGTTAATAGCAAAGTATACTCAGCATGGTCGACTCTTGATGCAGCAGGCGTTTTAAATGAACCAGAAAACGCTGTAAATGGCAATAATGTTGCAAACATTATGCACCATCTTGCTGATCCTGCTTCATCTCCATGGCCACTACTCTACACTGATGTAAATGTAGAACCTAACTCTTCATACTTATTAACTTTCTATGCTAGAAACTGGAGAAGTGACATATACGGCGGAACACCATTATTCGTTGGCTATCGTAATGTAAATGGCGAAGCAATATGGGATCAAGTTCAAGGTGTTTCTATTTATCCATCTGCTCAATATACTAAATATCAATTAATTTTCACACCTGGAGAATTAACAGATATTCGTTTAGTGTTCTTTGTACAAGCTGCTGTTAATGCTGAAGGTGATACAATTGGTGGTGGTATGCACGTTGATGTTGAATCGTTAGTTAAGATTAAAGGAAATTTAATTGGAGATAGCAATGTTAAAAATGGTTTAGTAAGCCACTATGATGACAATCATGATGATTACTCTGTATCATCTACTGGTCACTGGACAACATGGTTCTATTCTTCATTAGATCCAGTTGGTGACATGGATGGTTCTGCGATTAAATTAGATTATTCTTGGGGTGGTTTTGAAAACATTCCAAACGTATGGTCAACTGCGTGGACTGATGTTACACTTGAACCAAATAAGAACTACAAGCTAATCTTTAGAGCAAACAATTATATGGCTGGTGCTACAGATAGATCAGTATTCACTGGCCTTCACGTTCAAGGTAGAACAACTGGCTCTTGGGATCCTGATTTATTTGAAAAGGTATTCGCAGACATGCCTGATGGTTATAATACTTATGAAGTAGTATTTAATTCTGAAAATCAAACTTCAATGAGACTTACATTCTGGGTA
>JAEEGL015903488.1_pt1 | contig 10587 bp, 6 predicted proteins | sample 9134231 | NCBI WGS metagenome assembly JAEEGL01 (sample SAMN16246548, study PRJNA631951) | gut metagenome | biome: gut microbiome; feature: rumen; material: fiber-attached | host: Bos | place: Iran: Karaj | collected 2018-10
AATATACAACATAAAATGATAATCAAATTCAACTTCATATAAAAACTTCATAAAAACATCACTAGCCCCAAGTCCAAAAAATCCAGTTTCTCCAGGAATAACATTAATTTCAACAATTTTATCTTTTTTATCATCTCTAAATTGTCCATCAATATTTTGTCTCAATAACAATTGATTTTGATTTTTTAAATCTTCAGAACAAACTTGTAAATATAAATTTTCAACTTTACCAAATCTCGCCGTGACTTTAATTTGATAATCTCTAGTTCTATTTTTATAATGAAAAAAGACTCCAGTATTATGTTCAGTAATACATTCAAAAATATCAACAGGTTTATTATTATATCTTAATCTAAATTTCTTAGGAGTAAATTTTTTTTCATATAAATAAACATTAGGTAAATAATCAAAACAAATATCAGATATCATATCAATATTTGCAATATCATTATTTTTTTGAAAAAAAACAATACCATTCGCATGTGGTGCAATATTAAATTGTAATATTGCTGGATTTTTTTCTGTTATAGGTCTATCTGATATTACATCAATTATTTCTGCTGTAGAATCTAATATATCTTCACTTAAATTATCTATAGTTACTTTCATTGATGGATCTTCATATTCTATTTCATCTTCTACTAATTCTTGTTTTAATGGTATATATTTACCTTTTTTTAATATGGGGATTATATTAAAGTTTTTAAATTCATTTATTTTTATTCTTTCTCTTAAATAACCATCACTATTATTACAATAAAATATATATCCATATCCTCTTCTTGTATTATCAAAGTTAATTACTCTAAATGATGAGTCTTCATTATCTGTTGTAAATTTATATTTAATTGGATTTTTTAATGCAATTTGAGATATTGAATTATATACGAAATCATATATTTCATTTCTTTCATTATCATTTGCTTCATGGATTTTAATTGAAAAATATCCTGAATATATTCCTACTCTATATGATAATTTATCAAATTTTTCACTTTGAAATCCACTTACCATATCGAAATTTTTATTTTGTTTTGGAAATGTTAATGCAATATAATATGAACCAGCTTCAATTAAATCACAATCAACATATAATCTATTTTGATTACCACTATCACTACCATAATAATGAAAACCATCACCATCATGTCTAAAAACAAACATAGAACAAAATGGATTATCAAAATTTTCTAAACCTTTCAAATTTCTATAAATTCTTTTATTTTTCATATTAACAATAAAATATCCATGAGTATCTTTCTCAACGAAAATTTTAGTAATATTAAAAACTAAATCATTTCTAACTTCAAATTTATTAGAAACATATTGATATTCATTATTTAAATGACAAATATGAGTAGAAGTATAAAATCTAATATAATCATCAAAAGCCATCCAAAAAATTCCTTTTTCTTTTTTATCCATACCACATTTTTTAATAAATTCTTCATTCCATTTATGTGACCCATCACTCCAATCACCTAACCATTTATTAGTACCATAAATATTTTTAATTTTAAGTAATTTAATTTCATTACCATTAGGATGTTTTAATAATCTAGTATCAATAACATTATATGAATGATTAGATACTAAACCCATTTTACTTATTAAATCTAAATTACCATCACCAGTTTCAGTAATATCAGAAACTACAATAGAATTTTTATCTAAACTCTCTTTAATAATTTTAAATAATCTCTTTGATTCAATTTTATCATGATAAAAAGTATCAATTGGTGCTGGAGTTAAAAATTCAAATGCATCACCAGAATTGCCTTTAATAATATCTTCATATGATAAATTACATTTAGCCCAAGCTTTCTCTAATAAAATTGGCCATATATTTCCAGTTGAAGGATTAATATTTGCAAAAGCTAAAATTTGTTCATATCCAGGTACATCAATAATTGGAAAGTAATCATCAATTACAATTGAAGTTTCAATTCCATGTATATAAATATTACATAAATAAGTTCCAGTTGGTGAGATTTTATTAACTGGAAGTAATTTTTTTATATTTTCTGGATTTTGTGATAAAATCGATAAAACACTTAAAAAGTAACAATCACCTAATTCTCCGATTACTACATCGTCATTTAAATTTGAATCTTCTTTATATATGTTTAATTGAGATATGTTATATAAATCTGATAATCTTTTCCATGAGTATCTTCCTTCTTTTATAAATAAGTTAAATTGAGAATAAAATTTTTTTTCACGACCACATAAAAAAAAAGAGGGAATTTCGGGAGTTTGATATTTTTTTATATGAGGTTTTGTACTATATAAACTCTGTTCTGTTGGTGGAAAAAGTGGATCTGTGAATTTTTTTGAACCTTTACTTAATGATAAGAAATTTTGGGATGTTAAGGTTTTTACTATTGGAATTTCTGTGAATTGAGTTTTGCGATTGCGTAAAGATTTCATTTCTTTTTTATTGATTTTTGAATATTAATAATTTATAATTTTAAAATTTAAATGGGGAATTAAATTAATTTTTTTTTTTTAATTTATTTATTTTTTAATTTATTTAATTTATTAATTTATTTATTTCTTTTGTAACATTAAAAAAAAAATGATTTATATTAATCAAAACGAACATAATTTATATAAAACATTAGGAGATGTTTTAGATGAATCAAATAAGAAATATGAAAGATATGCAAAAACTGAATATGTAGAAACAATTGATGATAAAGATTTTGATCATTTACGTACAGTTACAAATGATAAATTTGAAATATATAGAAAAAAATTTCATGATGATTTAACAAAACCAGGATTTAGAAATATTAAAAAAACTAAATTTTCTAATTTTGCAAGAGATATAATGTTAACAAGTTCAAATATATATAATCCTAATTTAAGTTATACAAGAAGAACTCCTTCATATGATCCTTATTTAATGAAAGTTTGTAAGAAAGCAATTATAAATGTAAAAAATGAATTACCTAATTATAAAGAAATAATAAAAAAAATTAATTTAGAATTTGATATTCCAGATTCTATTATAAGTAATTCAAATAATAATGAAAATATGAATATTTATATTAATAATATTATACCTAATGAAAATAATCAAAGTACAATTCAAAATAATGATAGTAGTATTCAAAATAATCAACAATCAATAGTATTTACAAAAGGTAATTCAAGTACTGCTGAAACAGGATATAATTTATTATCAGAAAAAAATAAATCTCAAATGTAATTTTAATATTTAATAATATAATAATTTTAGTAAAAGTAATGAAGTAGAAAATATAGAAGAAGAAAAAAAAGAAAATAAAGAAAAAGAAACAAAAAAAGAAGAAAATATCCAACATACAACAGAAGAAGATTCAAATAAAAAAAAAGAAAAAATCGAAATAGAAAATCGTAACAAAATAATAAAAAAATTAACAGATAACCGTAAAAGTAAAATATAAAAATATATAAAACAACTACTTTAAAAAAAATAAAATATAAAAAAAAAAATAGAAAGAATAAAACGTAAAAAGACTTTACTTTCAGCAATAAAATACTTAGCATCAAATGGTGTATCAGTAAGAACATACTTAACAAAATCTCCATTTCCAAAAAAACCATTTGAATTAAGTGGCTCAGAAAAATTTATAGAAGCAGTAAAATTTAATCAATATGATATTGTTAAAGAAGCATTAATAAAAAATACAGATTATTTAAGTCAATATGATTATATGAAACAAACTGGATTTCATTGGGCAGCAAAATTAGGTTATTATAAATTATTAAATTTACTTTTGGATTATGGAGATTGTTGTAATTCTTTTGATGAAAAAATGAGAACTCCTATTTATTTAGCTGCTTTAAATAATCAAAAAGATTGTGTTAATCTTTTAATTTTAAGAGGAGGAAATCCTTTAATGTGTGATATTAATGGTAGGAAACCTTCTGATGTTACTGAAGATGAAGAAATTAGAAATATACTTTTAAGTTATATTGAAAAACCTTTTGGAATTGTTAATGGGATTATTAGTAAGGAAGATATGGATAAAGTTTGAAATGTTAAATTAATTGACTAATTTTTTTTTTTTTTTGGCTTTTTATTTATTTATTTTTTTTCAGTCTCAGTTTAATTTTTTTTTTTTTTTGTTATTTTTTTATATTCTTTTTTAAATTTTATTATTGAATTATATAATATTTTAATTATTTATTATTAATTAAATTATATTTTATTATAGTTTTTTCTTAGAATTTAAAACTAAACACTTTTTTTAACTTAAAAAACTGACAACAATAAATATTAAATATTAAAATATATATATATGATAAATAATAATTATTAACAAGTCCATTTTTCATTAAAAATCTTTAAGCCAAGATTCAGCTTTTTGAATTTGAGCATCAGTTAAAATAATATTTTCTTTCCCTTTCTTATATTTATGAATTAATTGTTTTAACTCACTTAAATAATCATTAGAATTTCTATTAGAAGAACTCCCTTTATCATCATTATCACTACCAAAATTAATTTTCAAAGGAATTTGAATATTCATATCATTCAAACTTTTAAAATCAAAATCTTTAAACCATCCCAATTCTTTAACCTCACTTCCATAAATTCTTTTATTTTCATCTTTTTCAAGCATATTATTAATTAAATAAATAAAATCTTTATCTTTAATAAAATTAGGAAAAGTAATCTTATCATTTAAAATACTTTTATAAATTTCCATAGGATCTTTAATATCATTTCCAAAAGGTTTTTTTCCGCAAATAAATTCAAAAATACAAATTCCAATACTCCAATAATCAACTTTATTATCATAAGAATCACCTCTAACAACTTCAGGTGCCATATAATGAGGCGTTCCTATTTTAGTATGTGTTCTCCCATTTAGAGAACTTGTTTCTTTTACTGTTCCAAAATCAATTAATTTTATATAACCTGTTTCACTTATCATAATATTTTCTGGTTTTATATCTCTATGTATTAATTTATTTATATGCATGTATTCTATTGATAATATTATACTTGCTGAAAAAAATTGAGCTTGGATTTTATTTAATGTTATTAATTCTTTTAATATGTCGTTTAAATTTTTTCCTTTTATATATTCGTTTAAAAAAAATATATTATCTGAATTTTTTAATGTTTTTACTTGTTTTAATATAAAGTTATGATCTAACATTCTTAATGCATTTTTTTCATTTGTTATACATTCATACATATCAAGTTGCATTATTTTTTGTAATGGTATTGATTTTATTGCATATAAAAATTTAGTTTTTTTTGAACGGACTAATGAAACAAAACCAAAACTACCTTTACCTAATAAACGAATATTTTCTAAATCTTCTAATTCAACTGTTTCATCTTCTAAATAAATTTTATTTTTTAAAAATGTTATTATATTTGGATATTCTTTTAAAACATATTTATCAAAAGCATTATAATCAATTGAATATAATTCAACTAAACTATTTGCAATTGCTGATGCTGTTCTAATTTTATTTCCCATAATAATTGACTTAAAACCAAATGGACTATTCATTGATAAAGTTCTTATATATTTATTATTTATATAAATATCAACATAACCACTTTTAATCATATAAATTTTACTTAAGTCAGTTGAACCTTGATTTATTATTGCTACTTTTTTAGTATATTTTTCTAAATTTAAATATTTTTCTAATTCTTTTACTTTTATTTTAGATGTATTAAAACAATTTAATTTTTTTAATAAGTCAACTATTATTGTATGTGTTATTTTCTTTTTTGTATTTGAATTTACTATATCACTTAAACATTTCCCTCCTAAAATATTTTTATATTTTTCTCTTGGACATCTTAAAATAATAGTTTCTGGAAAAGCATATAAATCATCCATTACTAAAACTGCATTTGAATTAAAAACTAATTCTTTTTCATATAAAATTTCATTTCTAACTGCTTCATAATTACTTTTACCCTCACATAATATATTCCCTTCTATAATAACTATATTTTCTTCTGTTAAACATTCACCTTTTTTAAATATTTTTTCATTAGGACCATAACTTTCCATTTTAAAAAAAGGGAATATTTTATATAAAGTATTGACATCTAATTCATTTAAAAATTGTGATTTTTTCCAACAAACACAAAAGACAAAAAATAATATGTCATTAATATAATAATTTTCTTTTAAAAATGATATTATTGAATTATATGAAATTGAATATAATTCAACATCATTTGTTTTAGTTGCTAAATATATATTTCTTAAATAACCATCATTTAATATTAATTCTCTATATCCAATTATATCTCCTTTTCTTAAAACTTTTGCTATTTCATTTTTATAAATAATATCAACTTCACCATGTGATATGAAAAAAATATTATTATTAATCATTTCATCAAATGTATTTGATATTAAAATTTCAGATTTAGTAAAATTATATATAATTAAATTGTTAGTTAAAAATTTAATTGCTTCAGGATATGAATTTAAAAAAGGATAATTTTCATTAATAAATTTATTAATTTTATTCATATTTTTTTTTCTAACATTTGATAAAGTATCTAATAAATCATCTTTTTTTAAAACATAAAAAATACATTCTTCATCAGTTATGACATCACATAATCTTAAAATATCATTAATTATTTCGTAATCTCCAAAAGAAGAAGGACTATTAATATTTAAATATTGATTTTCTTTTATTTTATCTTCAATACTATTTTTTGCATTATAATGCATTTTTCCTTTTGTAATTATATAAAAATATTCTGATTCTTTATTTTTTTCATATATTTTTATTCCCTTTTGTGATTTACATTTTATTAATTTATTCATTAATTTTGTAATACTCTCATTTTCAACATATTTAAATAAATAATGATTTGATAAAACTTCTTTTATTATTTGAGAATCAGTTTTTTCATTTTTGAAATTTATTTTTTTTTGAATTATTAATTTCGAAATATTGTTTATTTCATATGATGAGTCATTTGAAGTTGTTTTTATATCTCTTATTGAAATAAGTGAAGATACTTTTTTTATAGGAAAAGAATTTTTTCCTGAATAAGTTAAATTCATATCTTTTTTTTCTGCATTTGATATTAATACTCTATGAATTGATGACCTTTTTTTGGTGCTTTTTAATGATGTACTACCCATTTTAATAATTTAATTTATTAAATTTTCTTTTGTTATAAATGTTTTTTTTTTTTGGTTTAATTGTCTATTAAAGTTATTTTTATAATTAATTAATTGATTTTTTTAATAATTAACAATTATTTAAATACTAATAATTTGAATAAAAATATGAATTTATAAAAATAAATTAAAAAAAAACTTATATTTAAAAATTAATTCATAATTTCATTAAAAAATTTTATGAATCAACTTCTTCACTATCTCCTCATAATAAATTTTATTATTGTTATAAATATAAGCAATATTAAAAAAATAGTATCATAAGATTCAATTTTAATTAATGTACTCAAATATTTAATAAAATTGTTTTCAATATTAAAAATGGACTACATTGCTCACTTAAAATATTTAAACAAATATCATCATTATATTTTATATTTAGATGATAAATGTTTTGTTTTGAATATATATTTACTTTTGAAAGAATAATCTTCTGGGATATATTATTTTTTATTGAGAATTTTTCCATTTTATTTAAATTATGCTATTATTTATCCTTCCCAATTGAAAGATTATCAACATATATTAGATGAATTGAATATATATATGTTACTGATTGATTCTTTAATGCAATTAATTCTTTTTTAAACTGTTTTTTTAGATTTATATTAAACTTATTTTTTATATTTAATAATAATAAATAAATAAAATTGCCCATAATTGCATTGTTTAATAAAAAATTTTTTAATTTATTATTATTACAAAATTAGAATATTATTTTGAAAAATTAGTAATTTAAAATATAGAATTATAAATAAAGGAAGTTTAGAATAAAATTAATTTAATTCTTTTTTAAAATTGTTGTTAGAATAATCAAATTAAATCATCATAATTTTTCCTAAAGAGAATTTCCTAATTTGGTAATTATAATTGAACTTTGTCTCTTAGTGATAATTTTTAACTTTTGTTTTTAAAGGAGAAGATGAACATATTAAATCATTTAAAATATTAATTATAAATATAAAAAAGAATTTTATTATAAAAGAATAAATTAAAAATATAATTAGGTAATTTAGAATAAAATATTATATATTTTTAAAATATAAAACTCTATTTAAAAAAATTATTTACATTTTATCAGTTATTTTCTTTTTAATGTATATAATTAAAATAATTTATATATGGAAGCCCAAAATAAAATAATAAATAATGAACCAATAAATAATTTTTGTACTTTAAATTCATTAATGGAAGTAATTCCAATGAAATTAATAAAAAAGACTATTGAAGAAGAAAATTATAACTCATTATCAGGATCAAAAAAAAAGAAAGTAAATAATCAACATTATAGTATCACAGCAAAAAATAAAAAAAAAAAAGAACTTAAAAATTCTTCTACTATTGATAGAGAAATTAAAACGAAACCAGAAACATCAAGAGGAAATCAATATTTAAATAAATTATTAATGCATAAGCAAAATTCTTCAAAATCACAAACTCAAAGATTAGAAAATTTAAATAAAAAAAGTTTATCAAATACAAATTCAAATACAACAAATTCAACAATTACAAATAGTAATATGAAAAATTTTGTTTTTCATAATAAATATAAATCAGAATTAAATCCAATTGAAGAAAATGAACAAAAAACAAAAATAAATAATATAAATTTAAAAATGAACCAAAATCGAGAAGAACAAAAAAATAATAACAATATAACTACAATAAAACCAAAAAATATATTTCAAGAAAAACCTTTAAACAATAATAATAAAAACACTAATAAAACAAATAGTAATAATAATCTTAACAATAAAATAAAATCTCCAAAAAATGAAAAAAATGAATATAGAAAAAATACTCTTCAAATTAAAAATCAAATAATAAAATCATCATCAGAAACAATAGACAATTTATCAATGAACATATCACATAATATAGATTTTACATTATCATATAAAAATAAATTAAACAATACATTAAATTCAAATCAATTATCATCATTATCATATAATGAAATATCAGAAAGAATATCAGGATTAACAAAAAATATATCATTAGAAAATTCAAAAAGTACATCATCAATAAACAAATCAAAAGATTCATATGATAAAAAAGATAAATTAAATCCAATAGGATTAAAAAGTATTAAAGTAAAAGGAACAGATATAAAAAATTTATATCAAAGAGAAGATATTGCAGAAAGATTAGCAAAAATAAGAAAAAATTATCAAGAGAAAGAAATACATCAAAGTCTTCAAAATTTAAATATACATTTTTATTTAATTTTACCTGGGAATGCATCTTATTTAGTTAAGAATTGTATGTGTCATAGAACAAGTTGGAAAGAACCATTTTCTAAAGTTAGTTCTTTATATAATTTTAAATGGCAAGAAATTAGTTATGGGATTGAATATAATGCTTTATCAAGATATAATACTAATAAACAAATTGTTAATCATTATGAAAATCATTATTGTATTTCTAATAAAGCTAATATGTTTTGTTATTTAATGAAATATTGTGAAGAGAGAAAAATTTCTGTTTTTAAATTTGTTCCTTTTACTATTATTTTTAAAATTAAAGAAAAGAGAAAAGATAAAGAAAATGAGATTAAAAATTTTGAAAAAGAAAATCAAGATGCTAAAGATAATTTAAAAAGATTTATTAATATGAGTCAAAAATTTGTTGTTGATTATAATGATATTGGAAATTATTATGATAAAGATTTTTTTATTAAAGAAGTTGAAAGAAGAGAAAATTTAGAAGAGAAAAAAGAAAAGAAAAAAAAGAAGAAAAAAAAGGAAAAAAAGAAAAAAGAAAAAGAAAATAAATTAAATGAAAATAAAGAAAAAGAAAATAATAAAGAAGAAATAAAAGAAGAAAATAATGAAGAAGAAAATAAAGAAGATGATAATAAAGATAATGAAAATAATGAAGATGATAATAATGAAGATGATAATAAAGATGAAGATAATAATGATGATGAAAATAAAGAAGAAGAAAACAAAGAAAATGAAAATAAAGATAATAATAATTTAAATAATAATAATATTCAATTAAATGAATTTTACAATGATTTTTTTCCAAAATTAAAACCAAATGAAAGAATAGTATCATCAACTTTTCAAAATGAAATGAATGAAAAAGAGAAAAAAGATAAAAAAAAAGAAAAAAAAAAAATGATTGGAAGTAATACTTTAATAGAATTACCAAAAACACATGAAACTGGAAAACATATGTGGTTAGTTAAAGCAATTAATTTAAATAGAGGAAAGTGTATTAAAGTAGTTAATTCATTTGAACAAATTGAAAAAGTAATAGATAAATTTAAATTTGGAGTTAAATATGGTTTTAGTGAAGAAGTAATTTGAGAAGATTCTGAAATTAAATTTAATGAATTAAATGAATTAAAAGGAAAAGTTAATGAAATAAAAAAAAATAATGAAAATAATAAAGATAATAATGAAAATAA
>JAEEGL016035401.1_pt1 | contig 10587 bp, 9 predicted proteins | sample 9134231 | NCBI WGS metagenome assembly JAEEGL01 (sample SAMN16246548, study PRJNA631951) | gut metagenome | biome: gut microbiome; feature: rumen; material: fiber-attached | host: Bos | place: Iran: Karaj | collected 2018-10
GGTGTGCCTGTTTGATAAGATGCAGTATTTGATGTGCCTGAACCATTTATATCGTTTCATAATGCCTGTGCTAATGTCTTATATGATTCTGAACCTGTATTTAAGTAATTAAACATAGCAATGTTTAAATACCATAATTTAGTGTTATCTGTGTTATTATTTGAAAATCTGCCCAAGAAATTAGCAATTTGTGATTTCATTGCGTTAACAGAAGATGCAGATTCATCAGTATCATCACAGGCATCAAACAAACCTGCTTTAGTTAACACACCTAAAATATTAGACATATATGCCCCTGAACCGTCTGCTCCAATAGATGGTACTGAACCTGCAAGGTTAAATTCAACCAAGCCTGAACCTGAACCTGAAGAGTTAACCAAAGATCTCTGGTCAGCCCCACCTTCGTCTAATACTTCACCCTCTTTATAAGTTGGGCCTGCTGTACTTGAATAACCACAATCGATGAAGTTTACATATTTTTGAGATTCACTATTCCAGCCAGCACCTGAATTTAAACAAATCTTTAATGTTCCTACAAATGCACCTGTAGAAGAACTATCTGTTCCTGTTACCGTTCCTGACTCCATACATTTTCTTATTTCGCAATAATCATCACCATCGCCCCAGTAAGATAAATATCCTACAAAACCACCAACACTGCTTGTTCCTGAAACATTACCGCCAGCATAAGCATTTTCTATGTCAGTTATATCTGTATTATCAGGCGCACTAAAGTGATACACATCCTGATCATAGTATGCATATCCGATTAATCCACCGGTATTAGATGTACCTTGAACATCTCCGATTGCATAACAATTTGATAAATCAAATATTGAACCTGGAGAAACTCTTAAATATCCGATAAGTCCACCTGTTCCTCCACTACCGATAACTTTTGCGCTTGAATAAACATTATTAAATTTATTGTGTGAAACACCTGTAATGTTTCCTACCAGTCCACCTGCATAACTGGAACCTTTCACTGTACCTGTTGAATAACAATTTTCTACATCAGTACAATTTGCACTGCCAATCAAACCACCAACATAAGAACTACCATTGATATTAACATTTTCCATTGCAACATTCTTAATTGTAGCACCCGCAGTTGTTGATGCGAACAAACCGTTTGAACCTGATAAGTTAGATATTTTGTATCCGTTACCGTTGAATGTTCCGCCAAAGTTTTGAATACCTGTCCAGCCTGATATTCCTGACATATCAATATCATTTGCTATAGTGATTGTTATACCTGTCGGTAATGAACTGCCTGATAATGTTGCTAATTGTTTTAAGCCTTCTGCTGTTTTGATTTGGTAAGAGCCACCGCTTGTAAGGTCTGTTAGTGCAGTTGTTCCTGTGATTTCATTACCTGATGCTGTTGAGTGTGTATCAATAAATTTCGCATAACCATTAAGTGCCTCATAGTCAACCCCGCCTTCTTCGTTTTCAACAGGAGAGAATGTATGAGAAACAGAACCTGATGGATTTGATACAAGAGTGTTCGCTATTGGTGTAAATCCTGTAATAGTATCAGGATCATCAACCATAACGGTCTTGAAGATTTCTCTTGTAGATTTGTGTTTACCGGTTACGCCTTCAATGTAGTCATCCATCGGAGTTGTTGAAGCCCAACTGTCAAGCCCGAATGCTCTCGCAACAGCAGGTGTTACCATAATCATACCCTGTTGATTTTGGAGGAAGAGGTTCTTCATTGCGTGTTCACCTGTGTAATCAGGAATTGAACCGTTTTCCATAATGTTCATTGTTGCATCTCTGAATGTGATTGAACCGTCTGAAGCGATTGATTTGTACTGAATTTTCTTGGAATCCAAAGCAATAAGATACTCTTCGTATGCCTTACGAGAATCGTTGGCAAGACGAAGTTTATCAGCCTCAATTTTTTGAGCCCTGTGTTCTATGTCATGCATCCTTGCTGTCAAGGTAAGCAATCTTGCTTGTGAAGACGACATTCCCATCTTTGCTTTAGTTCCTTTTCCCTATAGGTTTTGCCATAATTGGCGATTGTTATAACGTTAATATCTACGTCATTAATAGACGTTAACTTTAACGTTTACGTCGATATCGTTACAAACGTTAACAAAGGGGTAAATGTATTGAAAATAGTACATTTTAGGCTAATAAGGTTTTTGTTTTTTATAAAGAATTTCATCAACTGTTTGCCCCTCAAAACTCACTGATTTCGTTACAAAAATTTACAAAAATATGGGTAAAAATGAATAAATTGTTACAGTTCTTAATATAAAAAATTAACAAAAGTTAATAAAATAATCCGGTTGGCGAATTGGAAATGTTAAGGAAATTTCACATACTGGCAAAATAAATTTATTTTGTGTATTAATAATATATGAACTAGAAGGAGTTTTAAGATGAGTGTACAACCAATTAGTGCGAATTTAAGTTTTAAAGGGCAAATTAAGCAAACCCCCGATGGTAATGCCTATGAAAAATCTAATATTGGTAAAACCGCAGGTTTTGTTGCCGGTTTAGCCCTTGCCGGTGGACTTATGCATTCTCAGGTTTCTGCTTTAAAAACTATTAGCGGAAAGAAAAACTTGATTGAAGGTTTTCATATTAACGGAAAAACCTTAAACGATATTGCTGACAGAAAGATTGTACGCAATGCGGAAGGGAAGATTGTTCCGCCGGTAGGTGGTGTATCTGACAGAACCAAAGCAATCGTAAAAGATTTCAAAAAATCTCTTGCGGTTTGGGGCGCAGGAATTACTGCTATCACCACGGCTTTAGGAGCAGTTGCAGACTCGAGCATTACGTCAGTAAGAGCAAGAGAAGCAGACGAACTTGCAAAATCTAAAAAGGCATAGTTTATTCAATATGATTTTTTGCAAATTCAATATCTTCAGGATAAGTAATTTTAATGTTAATTTCAGAGCCTGTTATGGTGTAAACCTTTGCTAAATTATAATTCATAATTAGCCCGCAATCATCTGTAACAAGACAATCTTTATCGTTTTTTGCAAGTTCGTGGGCTTTTTTGATTAACGAAAGTTTAAAACACTGAGGGGTTTGCGCACGCTTTAATGTTGCTCTGTTTGGGACACTGATAATTTCACCGTTATCAGATGTGACATAAATTGTATCTGTTGAATCTATTACAACACAAACTGCTGATTTATCCTTTAATTCTATTATGCAATTATCAATTATATTATCTGTAATAAGAGGTCTTACTCCGTCATGGATAAGAACATTGCATTCATCGGCATTAATAGAGCAGATGCCGTTATAAGAACTGTCTTTTCTTGTAGCCCCGCCTGCAACTACATTTTTAACTTTAGAATAATTCTCGGTTAACTCTTTAACCGTATCGACATATTCAGAATTTGTAACGAGGTATATTTCATCAATATTATGGTTGTTCTCAAATGCTTCAACCGTATATTGAAGAATACATTTCCCCCTAATTTTTGCAAATTGTTTTGGGTAATCTAATCCACAGCGTGAGCCTGTTCCTGATGCTAATATAAGTGCTACATTTTTCATAACAACAGAATACAACAAAAAAGCCCGCTCATAAAGAGAGGGCTTTTTTTGTTGTAAAAAATATTTTATTTAGCCAAAATATCTTTTTAATAAACCGTCAAATCCTTTGCCATGACGTGCTTCGTCTTTAGCCATTTCATGAACTGTGTCATGAATAGCATCATATCCTAATTGTTTTGCACGTGATGCAATTGCTAACTTACCTTCGCACGCGCCATGTTCTGCTTCTGCACGAAGTTCGAGATTCTTTTTAGTAGAATCAGTAACAACTTCACCGAGCAATTCTGCGAATTTAGCAGCATGTTCTGCTTCTTCAAAAGCATATCTTTTATATGCTTCCGCAATTTCAGGATAACCTTCTCTTTCTGCAACTCTTGACATTGCAAGATACATACCGACTTCAGTACATTCACCATTGAAATGCGCTCTTAAGCCTTCCATTACTTCTGCATCTTCAACAACACCATCGCCTACCTTATGTTCACAAGCATAAACTTTTTCAGCGCCCGCAACAATTTTATTAAAGGTTTTTGCCTTACAAACCGGACATTCATCAGGTTGAACATCAGCCTCTGTTGACCATCCACATACCGTACATACAAATTTTGCCATTTTTAATTTCCTTTCCTATACTAATAATATTGCCAATATTATAACTACATCTGCTTTATTTACTTACACCTAGCCAATTACCGGTTGGTTAAATACTCTTGTTGATAAATCTTTATCCAAGATTAAAAGCGCTTTTTTATCGTCACCGATAAGTTTTAATGTCTGGAGCAGTCCGCCAACATTTGCTTCTTCTTCAACCTGCTCTTTTAAATACCAGTTTAAGAAAGATAGTGCCGCTCTGTCTTTTACTTCTTCTGCTACATCCATTAATGCGTTAATTCTTGATGTAACAAATTCTTCATGATGCAATACCTGTTCAAAAACCTCAACAGGTGTTTTGCCTTCAACAACAGGTTTGTCGATAGCGCCTAATTCAACAACACCACCACGTTCATGAACATAGTCATACATCCCCATTCCATGAGCCTGTTCTTCCTGAACCTGAACATCAAACCAGTTTACAAACCCTTTTAAATTTAATTCTTCAAAGTATGTTTTCATTGCCAAATACAAATAAGCAGAATAAAATTCTTTATTTATCTGATCATTAAATGCATTTTCTAATTTCTTATCAATCATTTTTAACTCCTTTTCTTATTAAACACGTATCGAAACTTAATTATATAATGATTTAACTTGAATTTCAAGCAAAATAAATGTTAGACAAGGCTTACAGATAAATTATTGTTAAGTACTAAAGCAGTTAAACAATAATTTACTTGTGCTATAATAAGCGCATGCAAAAAATATTATGCTTTGGAGACAGTAATACTTACGGATATATTCCAAACAGCGGGAAGCGATATGACAAGGACACCCGCTGGAGTGGTATACTTAAAACAAAACTTTCAGGTAAGTATGAGGTTATTGAGGCGGGTTGTAATAACAGAAACGGTTTTATTGAAAGTAACTGCGGAGATGAATTTACAGGATATAAGGTTTTGCCTGAATATTTAAAAGAAAGTCCTGATATTGTTATTTTGGCAATAGGGATAAATGATGTTCAAAAATTCTACAGGCCAACGATTGAAGCAATCAAAAACGGGCTGGTTTCTATGTGCAGGATGATATTAAAAACAGGTGCCAAATTGATACTAATTTCCCCGCCGGTGCTTAATGAAGATGTCCTGAAAGGCAATTTTTCGTTTCAGTTTGACGAACAATCAATAGAAGCGTCAAAATTTTTACCTGAAATTTACAAATCAACAGCAACAGAGTTTAATTGCGGGTATATTGACCTGAATGAGTATACCAAGGTATCGGCTGATGACGGGCTGCACTATTCACCTGAAAGTCATAAAATAATTGCTGATACAATCCATAATTATATTATTAACCCTTAATGTGTCCTCTGAAACTGTTTAAAAAAGAGTATTTTTCATTATGCTTTTTTGAAAAAGCATTATAAATTTTGTAATCGTTCAGGGAATCTGCAGGTTCAGTTTTATTGTCATTCTTCTGTTTCCTGTTTGTTATAAAAATATTCAGTTTTGGGAGCAAAACCCCAAGTGCTATTGTCGAATAAGCAAGTCCTGCCCCTTGTGCGACATTAATTTTCCACATGTTTTTCTTTGCAAAATCTGCTCCTTTAGATGCAATTTCATTATGTGATTTTAAGGACAAATCATTCAGCCAGTGACGGATTCCTTTGCCCTCTTTATGCTCATTAAAAAGGTTTTTACGTTTTCTGTCTAACAGATTAGCAACACCTTTTGACGCAAACCCGCCAAACACAAGCCAGTTTAAGAATCCTAAATAATCTCTTGTTGATGTTTCTCTTAATTCATCCTGACTGTCTGATGCCATAAATCTGCCTATCAGAGTAGAAGCATAGACAGTTTTTATCGCGTTACCGCTTGTTACAGGGCCTGTAAATTCTAATTTTTTAACAAAGTCTTTTGGTGATTTAACCTTCATTACCCCAAGTGCCATGGCTGCCATGCCTGCACTCATTATTAATTTTTCTGCTAATAATTGTTTACTGTTATCCTTATTTTGTGCTTTGTTTTTGACGTTGTCATTATAATTTTTATCCCCGACAAAGCCTTTTGTTCCTGTACGTTTTTCAGTTATTTTCCTGTTTATATATTGGTTTGTTAGCCCTAATGTTGAGGCTAATGAGAGTGCACCTATTGATTTGATATTATTTATTTTATTGATTTTATCTATTGCTTCATTCGTGTTTACGGTTTTGTTTGTAAATACATCTTTGCCCATATCAACGGTATCTCTTAAAAGGTTAGGTATATTTGTTGATAAAGTTTTGCCTTCGACATTTACTCCGACACTGTTCGCTCCTAATGCGTTAACGACACGACTTCCAACGATTGTGAGGAGGTTTTTTTTGTCCTTTTTGGTTATAGTTTTGTTTTCAATCAGTTCGGTTATTGTATTTGAAATATTTTCTTCAGATTTTAGTTTGTGGTGAATACCTGAATATTTTGGATTATCCCATGATATGTTATCCCATCGTTGTTCATCAACCCATTTTACATTTTCCCAATCAATATTTTTGTATTCGTTAATTTTCTTGCCGTCACGGCCTGAAACCCCGTCAAGAACATTTGATACAAAGGTTTTTGTATTATTTTTTGATTTTTCCCATGCGTGTTTTAATAAAGTGACACTATCTTTACTAAACCAGGAATTAGGGTTAATTTTTACGTGTGGTTTAATGAGTTTATCAGCAACTTTTGCTATCCCTTTAGCAAAAAGGCTTGCAGATAAGCAGACAATTAAAGTCCCTGTAAATTCTCTAAAGAAGGTTTCTGCTCCTGCATATTTATTTCTTTCTTTTGTATCAACATAAGTTCTCGGACCTACCATAGCAAAAAGGTCAATTCCCACTGCGTTTGCCATTGGGTTAGTGTCTAATGTCCTTAATGTTGTTGTTACTATTCCATCTAATGCCCCGTTAAATTTAGGTTGATTTCTGTTATCGTTATTTATTCTCTGTATTTTCATCTTTTTTCTCCACATCAAAAAAGTTCCTCACAAAATATGTAAGGAACTTTTTAAAAATCTTATACTACAAAATCCGCACTACAAAACTAGTAAGTTCCTCCTTTGAACTTACAGCAACAGCATGATGCTAATTTAGCGTTGATTTTGTTTGTCATAATCTTCTCTTTTATTTACTATCTTGTTAATAATAAAACAACTAATAAATATTTTTGTCAATACATAACTGACTAATTATTACTATTTATTCACAAAAAAACACTATTTCTAATGTTGATATATAATTTATAAAAAAAGGAATTATATGACATTTATAAATTTTACAAAAATGAACGGGTTGGGAAACGACTTTGTAATACTTGATTACGACGAATATAAAAAGGCGGGAATTGCACCCGATAAACTTGCGCTGAAACTTTGTGACAGAAACTTTGGAATTGGGGCAGACGGGCTTATTATAGTGAATCCGGAATCAACAAATTCTGATATTTCATGGATATTTTACAATTCAGACGGTTCTGTTGCACAAATGTGCGGAAACGGAATGCGTTGTTTTGCAAGATATGTCTGTGACAAAAAGTATGTCACTAAAAAACGATTTAGTGTAAGTACAAAAGCAGGAATCATTATCCCTGAAATAATATCGGACAGTGAGGTTAAGGTTAACATGGGAAAACCAATTCTTGACCCTGACAGAATCCCGTGTAACTCTGATTTTAATCTGAATATCCCGTATAAAACTGATAATAAGACCTTTTCTCTTAATGCAGTAAGCATGGGCAATCCTCATTGTATTATTTTTACGGAAAGCGATAGCAAAAAACTTGCCCTTGAGTATGGTTCAAAAATAGAAACTGATGCACTTTTCCCTGAAAAAACGAATGTAGAATTTGTTGAAATTCTCTCAAGGACCGAGGTTATTATTAACGTGTGGGAAAGAGGTTGCGGAATCACCCTTGCCTGCGGAACAGGTGCTTGCGCAACAACTGTGGCAGGTATTTTAAACGGTTATCTTGATAATACGGTAACCGCAAAACTCCCCGGTGGGAATTTAAAAATTGAATGGCAGGGCAGTCCCGAAGATACGGAACAATGCGTTTATATGACAGGCCGAGCAGATTATTCTTTTACCGGAAAATTTTATTTAAACAATTTATAAAATCTTTCCATAGCCTCCTGTGTCTTTTCGAGGGTATTAAATGAGGTTAATCTGAAATAGGTTTCCCCATTTTTGCCAAAACCTGCCCCCGGAGTGCCGACCACTCCGATTTTTGTTAATAATAAGTCGAAAAAGTCCCATGAATTCATATTATCAGGACATTTTAACCAGATATAAGGGGAGTTTTTACCGCCGGTGTAGTGGATACCTAATTTATCTAACGTGTCACTTATGACTTTTGCATTACGTTTATAATAATCAAGGTTTTGTTTAATCTGCTTTTGCCCCTCTTTTGAGAATACTGCGGATGCTCCTTTCTGAACTATATATGAAACCCCGTTAAATTTTGTTGTTTGTCTGCGAAGCCACATTTTGTTGAGTTTAGAATCGTTGTATATTAATTCATTTGGCACAATTGTATAACCGCATCTTGTACCTGTGAAGCCTGCTGTTTTGGAGAATGAACAAAACTCAATGGCGCACTTTTTGGCGTTCTCTACCTCATAAATACTTTTTGGCAGACTACAATCATCTATAAAACTTTCATAGGCAGAATCAAATAAAATTACCGCCCCATTTGCTATTGCATAATTAACCCATAATGACAGTTGTTCTTTATTATAAACTGCACCTGTCGGGTTATTAGGGGAACAAATATAGATAATATCGGTTTTTAGAGAATTATCAGGCATCGGCAAAAAGCCGTTATTTTCGTTTGCATCAATAAAAACGACCTTTCTGCCTGCCATAACATTCGTATCTACATAAACAGGATAAACAGGATCAGGGATAAGAACAGTATTATCTTTATCAAATAAATCCAAAATATTACCTAAATCACTTTTTGCACCATCAGATACAAAAATTTCATCTAAATCTAATGACACATTGTTTGATTTGTAATAAGACTGTATAGCCTCTTTTAAAAAATCATATCCCTGTTCTGGTCCATACCCCTTAAAAGTTTCTTTTTTACTCATCTCATCTACTGCACTGTGTAACGCATCAATAACTGCAGGACAAAGCGGTTGGGTAACATCGCCGATGCCTAATTTTATTATTTCTGTGTCTTTATTGCTTTCTGAAAATTCTTTTACTTTTTTTGCTATGGTTGAAAATAAATAACTTTCATTCAGGTTTTTATAATTCTCATTAACTTTCATACTCTGTCCTCTTATTTTTAACTTATTAAATTATATATAAAATCAATATAAATACGCAAGTAAGTTTGTTTATGATATTCTTTTTTTTATAGGAATATGAGGTAGAAAAATGAAAATATTAGTAGGGTTATCAGGTGGAGTTGATTCTTCAGTTGCTGCATTGTTACTAAAAGAACAAGGTCACGAGGTTATCGGAGCAACAATGTCTATTTGGAGAGAACGTACAGATTTGAATTTGAGTGTTATGAAAGAAAAAAGCACCTGTACCCACGGAGCATGCTATGGACCTGATGAGAAAGAGGACATTGAGTCAGCACGTAAAATTGCAGAACAAATAGGTATTCCTTATCACGTATTTGAATGTGCGAATGAGTATGAACAAATTGTTCTTGATAATTTTAAAGAGCAATATTTGTCAGGCAGAACCCCTAACCCTTGTATAAGGTGTAATGCACTGGTTAAGTTTGGGGTGTTGCCGTTTTTGGCAAAACAAAACGGAATAGATTTTGACAAGTTTGCCACAGGTCACTATGCAAGAATAGAGGAACGTGACGGCAGATTTATACTTAAACGTGCCAAAAACCCTAAAAAAGACCAGTCTTACTTTTTATATAAATTAAAACAAGACCAGTTGAGCAATATATATTTGCCGCTTGGTGAATATACAAAGGAAGAAATAAGAGAGATTGCACGCAGAGGCGGGCTTGATGTTTCTGATAAGCCTGACAGTCAGGATTTCTACGAAGGAGATTACAACGAACTTTTGGGAATTGAGGCTAAAAAAGGTAATATTGTAGATTTAGACGGAAAAATTCTTGGTGAACACGAAGGTATCTGGAATTATACAATAGGTCAGAGAAAAGGGATAGGTATTTCTTCGCCTGAACCGTTGTATGTACTGGAATTAAGAAAAGATACTAATGAGGTTGTAGTCGGATACAGAGATAAAACTTTCAAAAAATCGCTCACAGCCATTGACTTAAACTGGATATCTATTGAGAACCTGACAGAACCGATGAAAGTTACGGCAAAAATTCGCTCAACCCAACAACCGACAGAGGCAACCATTACCCCTGTTAATAATGACACAGTCAGAGTTGAGTTCGACGAGTACCAAAAATCAATCGCCATCGGTCAGTCCGTTGTTTTCTATAACGGCGATGA
>JAEEGL016079036.1_pt1 | contig 10587 bp, 19 predicted proteins | sample 9134231 | NCBI WGS metagenome assembly JAEEGL01 (sample SAMN16246548, study PRJNA631951) | gut metagenome | biome: gut microbiome; feature: rumen; material: fiber-attached | host: Bos | place: Iran: Karaj | collected 2018-10
CGAGTTACAAAACATGGCTGTCCATCGTTGGTTTGCTTCCAAGTCCTGCCCTGGTAACTTCCTGCTGGCTTGTATGCCTAACATAGCGTGGCCGGTAAATCAGATGCTTACGGCTCCTGAAGGGTTTATCCTCAACGGCTATGATTACAGCCCGGTGTTTGACCCAAAATTCTATGCAAACAAATATCCCGACCTGATGGGTGCTTTTGGGCTGAACGAAGATGCCCTCTGGCTACACTTCCAACAGTTCCGGATGAATGAATTTAGACAGGGATCAGCAGAATTTGACCCTTCCGCCTATCGTTCCAGATATGCCGATGTTGAGACAGCATTCGGCGATGATTTACCGATGTATTATTTCCATTACGTTGCATTCGGTAAAGATGAAGGTCGCTCGGGTGTATAACCCTGACGATATATTCCTGCCTTTCCCCTTTAGCCCTCTCACCCCTTAAAAGGTGAGGGGGTGTTTTTTATGTGCCTATTCCGACAGTTATTGAAATGATTATCGGAGTAGGGGCAGAACATCAAAACTCATCAAAACTTAATCAAAACTCCAATAGATGTAAACATTCTCGCCATCAACCTCTATGCGGTCAATGAGTGATTTGATAGCGGTTCGGACATCCTCAATGGATCCTTTTTCGAGTAGATCGTCAAAAGACTTGACCACTCGTTTGGCTTCCTCAGGAGTCACTTTTATATCTTCCGTCACCTGTTCCAATTTGGCTTTTTGGACGTTTATCTCATGAACCTTTTTCTGAATGATATCAAGCGGCATCTCTCCGAGCGTGTATAGGGTCATAATGCGCTCTAATTGTTTGTTGAGTTCATTTATCCGTTTATCAATGATGTTGGGCTTGTTGGGCGATTTAGAGCGTTTGGCGGTGGTGAACTTCAACTTCCGTATTTCGTTGAATATCAGCTCATCCAGCTCTTCCATCCGCCAAGTATCATTTTTGCAAGTTCCGGCACCTGTTTTCGGAGCTCGGCTGAAGCAGCAGTAGTAGTCATAAGCATACTTTTTGCCGTCATGGATAGATGAGCGGTGGTATTTGATATACTTGGCTCCGCACCGCTTACAGTAGACCATTCCGCCTAAATATGATGTAGGTCTGCCGCCTGAGCCATTGTGTTCGGTTGCTAACCTTCTTTGATGAACCTTCTGAACATTCAAAAATAAATCATCGTCAATTATCGGTTCGTGGGTTCCCTTGTACCATTCCGAACCAAACTTCACATATCCGATGTATGTTTTGGATTGCAACAGCCTGCCGATAACGTCAGCGTTCCATTTTCCGTATTTATGAAACAAACCCTTGGAGTTGTAATCCTTGGCTATCGCTCGGGATGATTTGCCCCCGGAATAGTCCTCAAACATCTTCCTGATCAGATCCGCCTCGTACTCGTTCGGAATTAACTCTCCGTGAATATAATCGTAACCTATTGGAAGCCGCCAAGAGCCTGCATACTTGCCCTGTTTGGCTCTTGCTTCCCTTCCCATGGACATACGTTCCTTTATCTGTTCTCTCTCTAATTGAGCAAACACGGCTAATATGCCTATCATAGCCCTGCCCAGAGGGGTCGAGGTGTCGAAGTTCTCCGATATCGACACAAAATCACACCCATTCTTCAGGAATATATCTTCAATGAGCATGAGCGTGTCTTTTTGACTCCTCGATAATCTGTCCAATTTATAGACCAGCACTTTTTCAACCTTCCGAGCTTTCACATCATTTATCAGCACAGAAAGTGCAGGGCGGTCGAGCGTTGCTCCCGAATACCCTGCATCGTTGTAAATTTGTGGTTTGTCATAACCAAGAGCCTTGGAAAAGTTGGTCAGGCGGTCAATTTGTTCTGATATAGAGTAGCCGTGTAACCGCTGCTCCTGCGTGCTAACTCGAACATATATGGCAATCATTTTTCATCTCCATACATTTGGGCAAGAGTTTTGCCATAGTATTTTGCAAGCCTATGCAGCGTTACGATGTCCGGCAACGATAATCCCTGTTCCCAGGAAGCGACTGCATTTTTACTCTTGCCGACAGCCTTGCCAACTTCTGTTTGTGTGACATCTTTTTCGGTTCTGCACTCAATCAAAATGTCCTTTATTCGGTTTCTTAATATCAGATCCACTTCGTTTTTCATTTTGTTTACCTCTTAACAAGTTATCGGCATTATACAACAAAAAATAACGAAAGTACTAAAAATTAATATTAAAAACAGAAAAATAAATATTGACAGTACTAAAACTTAGTACTACTATTGCCATAGGTACTAAAATTTAAGACTTACTTATACCTTGAAAGTACTAAAATTTAGTACCAATACAACGAAAGGAGATAGGAAATGGTTGGAAAGAGAATTAAAGACTACCTCGAAAGCAACGGCATCAAGCAGAGCTTCGTGGCTGAAAAGGTAGGAATCCCTGCATCACAGTTGTCAGAGATTTGCAACAAGGGAAGGATCATTGATTGCACGATTTATTACAAAATCTGCAAGGTTCTCAACGTTCCTTTTGAGACATTCCTGGAAGAAGGTGAAGAATGATAATTCACATTCTTAAGTCGGGCGAGATAGTCGAGGATATCGCCGGACATGAAGTCACAGAAAAAGACGTTCCAATGTTCTACGAGCTATTAAATCGGTTGAGTGAGGGTACACCAAATGAGGATTCTTAAGTATTTGACTCTATGTCTATTCGCTTCTTTTTGGGCATTCGCCATCTCTGGCACAATTCAAGCCCACACATCAAGAACTATCCCTGTTGAACATCATCCAATCATCGAACAGCCAATTGAAATCCAAACGCCTGCTGCAAGAGTCGCAGATGTTCCTGAGGTCCATTACGTCAGCTTCACGGATGAATTTGCCGTCCGTTCCGTAATCAGAAACCTGACGGAAGATGACAAAGAGCTCCTGATGCAGATTGCACAGGCCGAGGCTGGTAATCAGGACGTAATCGGAAGAGCACTCGTAATCCTGACCGTTCTGAACCGCTGTGAGAAGAACAACGCAACAGTCCGTCAGACCATCTTTGCTCCGTCACAGTTTTATGTCAGCGGAATGTGTCCGGGGGATGAGTTGACGCAGGAAGCGTTGGAGCTGGTGATGCACGGCTGGGATGAATCGGAAGGTTGCCTCTACTTTTGCTCAACTGGTTGGAACTATTACGGAGCCGAGCATCTGTTTAAGCATCAGGACCATTGGTTCAGCCGATGAAAGGAGGAAACATGGCGGAAGAACTGAAAATGAAATATCCGTATCTGCACTTGGTTGGTTCCGATGAGGACCCGATCTATTACAGGCCTTTTCGTGACAAGCCTGATCACTACGAGCCATTAACCCATCAAATCTATCTCAACAATCAATATGTGTTCAGAATTGATGATTTTGACGGATTAAAGCATATCCACATGGCGAATGGCGAGTTCTATCGGGTGAAATCATACACCGTGAAATATATGTGAGGTGCCTATGCCAACATTAGCAGAATTGAAAGAACAAAAAGAATACTATGTCGGGATGCAGTGCAACCTCCGTCAAAAGAAAAGCGAAATCGAGCGGAAGATTTATGAGTACGGAGAGCTTGAAAAGATGGTAGACGCACAGATTCAGAGAAGGGAAGGTGAGGAAGATGGCAACACTATTTGAAATTACGAGCGAGTTTGAGAGGTTGTATCAGCTCGCCACGGATGAAGAGATTGATGAAGAAACGTTTCAGGGAACCCTGGAAATGCTCAATGCGGATCTCGAACTGAAGGCGGAAGGATATTCCAACGTGATCCAGCAGCTTGAGATGGAAGCGACCAAGGCCGAAGAGCTCGAAAAGGAGTTCAAGCGCAAGAAGGAAATCCGTCAGCGACACATCAAGGCCATGAAGGATGCTATCCGTGATGCAATGCTCCTGGCTAACGTCAAGGAGCTCGATGCAGGAAAGTTCACCATCAAGCTGAAGAAGAACGGCGGACTTGAACCTCTTGTTATCGACAGGCCTGAGGATGTTCCCGACAACATGAAGGTTATCAAGGTTGAGAACGATACAAAACTGATTCGGGATCACCTGAAGGAGCATCAGGAGCCGTGGGCTCACCTTGAAGAGAGGGGAAGTCACATAGAAATCAAATAATTAAAAGGAAAAGTGAGGGAACAATATGGGTATGCCAATTCTTTTGTACGGCAAAAGTGGCTCAGGTAAGAGCCGCAGTCTTAAGTTCTTCGGAGAAGAGGAAATTCTTCTTGTCAACGTGGAAGGCAAGGACCTTCCGTTTAGATCCAAATTCAAATATGTCTGCAAGACCGATTCCGTGGACACCATCATCGAGCAGTGCAAAAAGATGCCTTGTAAGGTGTGTGTGATTGACGATGCCGGGTATCTTATGACCCACCGCTTTATGAATAATCACAGGTCCAAGAAGGGCAACGCTTCGTTCGAGATGTATGACGAGATAGCAGACACAATGTATTTCTTGGTTCAGCGTATCAAAACAGAACTTCCGCCTGATGTCAGGGTTTACATCATGCTGCATGAGGACACCAGCGATGCTGGAGACACTAAGATCAGGACCATAGGCAAGCTGATAGACAACAAGGTCTGCCTGGAAGGAATGGTGACTATCGTGCTCCGTTGTATGTCCGACCACGGAAAGCACTTCTTCAGGACACAGACGGACGGTTTCGACATTACCAAAACACCCGAGGATCTATTTGGAGAAGCTGAAGCTGAGATAGAGAACAATCTGAAGTATGTGGATAAGAAAATCTGCGAGTTTTATGAGCTGGCAGGGAAAGGAGCAGAAAAATGAAGAAGAAAATACTTTTAACTCCCGATAAGGCAAGAGAATTTCTGGCTCACAATTACTCGGGCAATAGAAAAATAGCCTGGAATACTGTTTCTGCCTATGCAGCAGATATTTCGGCTGACCGTTGGAATCCTGATATTTCCGAGTTTGACCAACCAATAGCTTTTTCGTCTGAAGGTGAACTTATAAATGGACAGCATAGATGTTCTGCCGTAATTCTTGCTAATAAATCCGTTTATACATGGATAGTGACCGATGTTCCGCTTGAATTATATCAGTACATGGATTGTGGAAAAGTAAGACAGGCGAGTGATTTTTTGTCGGTTCCCAATTCATTAAGTATAGCTGCACTTGCAAAATTCGTATGTGCAGTTGAAGAAGGAAATACCACTCTTTATCAGGCGGTGAATGGTGTACTCAAATTTGTTCCTGGAAAAGGCAAGAATTGTGTCCGTGTTACAAGAACCCAAATCATTCAGAAGGTCGAAGAACAAAACGATTATTTGCAAGAGATTTTTGCTCTTGGTCAAAGGGCTTCTAAATATTTTGGCAATAAAAAAGGACCGTTTGCAAATGCGTTTTATGTAATTGATTTTGTTGGGAAAGGGGTATTACTTCAGGAATTTGCCGAAGAATGTTCAAAGATAAGACCTGATTCTGACCTAATCAGCAATTTTAGAACTTACATAACAACCCGCTTATTAAATAAGAATTTCCATGCCACTCCTCAATGGATAATGGGTTGCATTTTCTACACTTACGATCATTTTATTGAGGATTCAAAGATAGGTTCATTTAACAAAGCAGATACTTATTTTGAAAAGTATTCAGCTTTGATGAATAAAGAACGCAACAAAAGAAAAGGAGAATAACAAATGAAGAGTTTCAATGGATTCGAAAACGCTAAAAAAACAGCAGCGAGCATGGGCGGAGAGAGACTCCCTGCCGGGGCTTATGTTTGCCAGGTTAAGAACGTGAGGTATGTCGCAGGTGAGAACGGCAATTCCGACATGATCGAGATTCTGTTCGATATCACCGAGGGTGAGCAGAAGGATTTCTTCAAGAAGCAGTACGACAGCAACACTTCCGAGGATAAGAAGTTCAAGGGTCGCAAGAGCATCTATGTTCCGAAGGATGACGGCTCCGAGCGTGATGAGTGGACCAAGAACAGCTTCGCCAAGTGGGTCAACGCTTTTGAGGACTCAAACGAGGGTTATAAATGGGACTGGAATGAAAACAAGTGGAAGGGCCTTTCCGTTGGCATTGTGTTCGGAGAGACCGGCACCGTTATCGAAGGCCGTGAAATCGTATATACCGAAGCAAGATTCCCTGCAGACGTTAAGAAGGTCCGTGCAGGTACGGCTCCCAAGGCAAAGTTCGTAGGTAAGAACGGCTACACCGGCAACGGCTCCAACAACTCCAACAATGGCGGCTCCTCTTCCGACAGTGGCTGGCAGTCCGTGGCTCCTGAGGAAGAACTTCCCTTCTCATAATGGAAGGCTATGAGGTTCAGCAGTGCCTTGCTACCTTCAAAATTCTTGTCGATACTGCGGAACAGCCGACAAAGGAATACCAACGCAGATGTGATTCCTTCGGTGTTCCGTATGAACGACAGAATCTTGATTACGGAGATTATACATATAACTTCCAACTTCCGTCAGGAATATGGCTGCATGACTCCCAAACAGCCGTCAAGGGTCATGTGGTCATAGAACGGAAGATGTCACTCAGGGAACTCTCAGGCAACCTCTGCCAAAACTATGACCGATTCGTCAGAGAGTTTGAACGAGCTTCCGCCAACAACGCATCTATTTATCTTTTGGTCGAGGATGGATCGTGGATGAAGATAATCACCGGCAAATATAACACGAGATTCAACAGCAAGGCATATCTGCACAGGCTATTGAAGCTGATCGGGACTTATCAGATTAAGCCTATTTTTGTTCACAAGGAACTTTCAGGGCAGATGATCTATGAAATTCTGTACCGGGAAGCAAAGAGAAGATTGGAGGACGGAGAGTATGGATGATTACACAATTAGTTATGTTGTCGAAATGGAGGAACTGGATCCGTGTTCAAAAGAACTGAAAATACGGAAAAAGCATATTTATTTCGATTCACCAGAGCAGGCTGCAGCTTTCGTAAAAGTATTAATTGAAAGTGAAGTGAGATTCACGCTGGATTATGAAGATTTGGAAGCTGCCCGCTTCATTGCAAAACAGATGGAGGAGCAGGAATGTGATAAAGACTAATGGATATTTCCAACTGCATCGTTCGATATTTGCAAATCCAGTTGTCACAAAAGACCAAGACTACTTTCTCGTATGGATCTACATTCTTTCACAGGCCGAATATGAAGAAGGTAAAAGGGTAGACTTCGGCGGAAAGACCATCACATTAAAGCCAGGGCAATTCACGATAGGAGTTAGTCGGCAGATGTTGGACGATTTACGCCGAGTGCAACGGAAATTATCAAAAAACAAACTTTTTCGCATCCTAAAACGATACGAAAGTGAGAAACAAATTGAGAAACTGTCAGACGGTCGGAGCACGCTTATTTCCGTACTTAATTACGAACAGTACCAAAATATTGGGACAGAAAATGAAACGGAAATGAGAAACAAATGGGAAACCAGCGGGAAACCAGTGGGAACTAAGGAATTAAATAAAAGAAAGAAAATAAAGAAAAGAAATAAAGAGGACCCGTCGCTCGATCCTGAGGGGTCGGCTCCGGTCCAAGAGGAAGAAAATCCTTCAATGATGACTGACGAAGAATGGGAAGCACTGGGAGACAGCGTATGAGCTTTTATGAATTTAAAGTTGAAGATGCGGAACGCTTCGCCCGGGAATATGGAGAAGCAAAGCACAAAGGTAAAGAGCTGGTGTTTAAGCATTGCCCATTCTGCCATGGCGGTAAGAAGCCTGATAAGTATACGTTCGCTATTAACCTTGAGACAGGAAAGTTCAATTGTCAGCGTGGGAGTTGTGGACGGAAAGGAAACATGATCACTCTGTCGCAAGAGTTTGGGTTTGAACTGTCAGGATCTGCAAGTCAGTATTACAACTTCACGGACTCAAATATGCAAACCCCTAATGGGCGGTTCAGAAGGTTTAAAGATGCTCACAAGGTTTATGAGTCCAAAGACGAAGCGGTCAAGTACATGAAAAGCCGTGGGATATCGGAAGAGGTTTGCCGGAAGTACGAAATTACAACCCATGACAAGGACAAGCAGCGAATAGTTTTTCTGTTCAAAGACGAAAACGGAGATATTAAGTTCGTCAAATACCGCAACACAGATCCTGAACGCATTGCCAAAGGTTCAAAAGAGTTCTGCGAGCCCAACTGTATGCCTATCCTGTTCGGCATGAACCATTGCCAGGATTATGAGCGATTAGTGATCACGGAAGGGCAGATAGACAGTTTGTCAGTGACGGAAGCAGGCGTGCCAAATGCCGTGTCGGTTCCAACAGGTAAGAACGGCTTCACATGGGTTCCGCATTGCTGGGATTTCGTGAAGAAGTTTAAAGAGATTGTTGTGTTCGGAGATTGTGAGAACGGAGAAATCACCCTGTCGGCGGAACTGTCCAAACGGTTCAAGAACGTGAAGGTTGTTAGGACGGAAGATTATCTCGGCTGCAAGGATGCAAATGAAATTCTGCTGACCCACGGAGCTGAAGCAATACGGACCGCCGTTGAGAACGCCACATCAGGAACCATCAGCCACATTAAAGACATGGCAGACGTTGAAGCACTCGACATCGAATCACTTCCAGCCATCAGCACCGGCACAGGCCCACTCGATGAACTGCTTTCAGGTGGATTTCATTACGGAGATTTCGTGATCTTGACAGGCCGAAGAGGTGACGGAAAGTCGACCATGGCATCACAGTTCACAGTTGAAGCTCTGGCAGACAACCACAACTGCTTTATCTACTCAGGGGAAATGAAAGATGTCGCCGTCAAAAACTGGATAGACCGTCAGATTATTGGAAAGCAAGTCCCATATAACTCAGAAATCGAAGAAGCAGAGAACTGGTATCGGAATCGGTTGTTTATCTATGACGATGAAGTTATTGACGAAGAAGAGACGGAAACCCTGCTTGAAACCATCGAGGATGTCATCATCCAAAAGAACGTCAGGTTTGTTTTGGTGGATAACTTGATGACGGCTATGGAAGATACCGCAGGCACAAATGAAGCACTTTACCGCCAACAATCAAACTTTTGTGGAAAACTTGCGAAGATGGCACGGAAGTTTGATGCGGTCATCATCCTGGTATGCCATCCGAGGAAAACAAGCAATGAAAATCTGATGAATGACGATGTATCAGGAACCGCCGACATCACCAACAAGGCAAACATCGTGCTGACGTATTCCAGAGTGTATGTGAACAAGCAAGAACAGGATCCACGGATCAGAGACTTGGCAGTGACCAAGAACCGACTGACAGGAAAGACAGGCAGCGTAAAGATGATTTACTCGGAATACAGTAAGCGCATCTGCTGGGTAAAGGCTAAGGACCTTCCGAAGCATTATTTGACGGAAGGACAGACAGAAGAAATTGAAGAAGAAGATATTCCGTTTTCATAAAGGAGAATAAGGGGCATGAGAGGCAATATGGTTATCACTTCGAACGAAGCTAAGACGATTAAGGGGTGCATGGTAGTACGAAAGATAGAGCCTGCCGGAAATTACATCCTCTGGACGTTCACAGATGAGGATGCAGCATATAGGGCGGTGAAGATATTCATTAACAGCGGATTTGAATTTGTGAGGAGACTGATATGAGCAATTGTAAGATATGGCATTTTGTGGATTATCCCACAACAGAGGACGAAGTTCTGCTTAAGACGGTTGACGGAGAATTGGCGATTTGCGTTTGGAATCAGGAGCACAGCAGATGGCTCGACCTCGGACATGACAGCGAGTGGTTCACCGCCGGAGTTGCCTGTTGGGCATACCTTTGTGATTTTGGCATTCCTGAAACAACCAAAGAGATGCCGCCTGCGAGGTAAACCATGGAAGAGCAACTTGAGGACTATGAGCTGGAGATGCTCAAGCGGTGTGAGAAATGTGAACACTGGAACGGAGAAGAGTGCGACAGCGGATTAGATTACTGCAGCTTTGAAATGAGAGGTGATTATGAAGGTATTCACTGCAAGGATTGAAGTATCAGACGATTACACTTGGGATGAGATAGAAGATGCCAAGGCTTCGGCGGTTTGGAAGGAGAAACATCCTGGCGGAATGTTCATCAAGTCCGATGTTGACCTGCACAACAAGTGCGGCGGATGTGTACACTTCCAGCCGAACCCCGGCAAGCGTGGCGGACAGAGCAAGGGTTTCTGCGTGATTGGCGGAAGTGGACTCTGCCGAACCTACAAGGCCTGCAAGATGTATCGGGAAAGGGAAGGACTAAATGGCAATTCCTAAAGATTATGTTTGTGACGGACAACTGAACATTTGGGATTTTGTGACGGAAGATTATTCAGCCCAGCCTGAGCAGGAAGAAACCGAAACCAAGAAAAAGAAACCATACGAATATGACTTCGAAAGATTTATTGGGCAGAAGGTGTGGTGCTATTTGACCGACTATGACGAACCACAGATAGGGGAAATAACTGCTTTTGATCATTACTATACCGAGGTCAAAGTTCACTACGAGGAATACGCACTCACAAACTTAACCGTCAAGCCGTGCATTCTTCCGACACTCGAAGAAACCATTGAGTTAGTCAAAAAGAAATTCGGGTTAGAGTTTGAAACCTATCACGGTGAATGGA
>JAEEGL016629363.1_pt1 | contig 10587 bp, 13 predicted proteins | sample 9134231 | NCBI WGS metagenome assembly JAEEGL01 (sample SAMN16246548, study PRJNA631951) | gut metagenome | biome: gut microbiome; feature: rumen; material: fiber-attached | host: Bos | place: Iran: Karaj | collected 2018-10
CGCGATATAGGCCTATATGGCCGACTTTGGCCGAGGGGACGAGGTTGGTCATGCCGTCTACCATGCCGAGTCCCGCGCGAAGTATCGGCACAAGGGCGAGTTTTTTACCCGAAAGCACCTTGGCGTGCTTGACGGCGACGGGGGTCTCGATGTCGACGTCGGTAAGCTGGAGGTCGCGGGTGGCTTCGTAGCCCAAGAACATGGAGATCTCGCTCACTAACTCGCGGAATTCCTTGACGCTGGTGTTCTTGTCGCGGAGATGGGCGAGCTTATGCTGGACGAGGGGGTGGCGGACGATCATTACGTTTTTGAATTCCATAACTGAACCTTCCTTTATGTTGATTATTTTTTATTTTCGTATTCGGTTATCATGTCGATGCGGCGCTGATGTCTGCCGCCCTCGAAGGGGGTGTCGAGAAAGAGGTCGACGATGTCAATGGCAAGGCCCGGGCCGACGACGCGGCCGCCCATGCAGATTATGTTGGCGTCGTTATGCATCCTCGTATATCGGGCGGAGAAGGTGTCGGAGCAGCAGGCGGCCCTGACGCCTTTAACTTTGTTTGCCGCTATGGAGATGCCTATGCCCGTGCCGCAGACGAGTATGCCTTTTTCGCATTCGCCCCTCGCGACCGCCTCGCCGACGGCTATGCCGTAGGTGGGGTAGTCGACCGAAGCGTCGGAGAAGGTGCCGTAATCGCGGTATTCCAAGCCCCTGTCCTCAAGATGCTTCTTGATCTTTTCCTTGAGCTCGAAACCGCCGTGGTCGCTGCCTATTGCTATCATTTGAAATCCACTCCTTAAAATCGGAAATTATACACTCCGTATAATTTTGCCGTGATAATCGGCAAAATCAACGGTAAATGGACGGGAATTATACCTAAAGTATTATTTTTCTGCCGTAAGCCTGGCGTTTCGCTCGCGCTCGGCCTGGGGCAAAGCGAGGTAAACGGGGGCAAGTTTTCGGACGTCAACGGCCTCTTTCTTCAGGGAAGCGAGGCAGACGTCAACGGCGTCCACGCCCTTGAAGGGGGCTATTTTACAGTCCTTTTTGCAAAGCTCTTTGAAAAGTCCCGCGCCGTCGCCCGTGACAGTCGCGCCGTAAAAATCGGCGTGGGCGGAGACGGTCTCGAAGTCGTCGACCGCGTCTTCGGAAAGGCGGGCGAGGACGCCTCCTTTTCGCTCGAAAAAGGCGAAATAAAATCTTTCGCGGCGGGCGTCGGAGAGGGCGAGGATAACGCCGTCCTCCTTTACGCTTTCGGCCGCCGCCTCGAGCGACGAGACGGCCTTCACCGGAATATTATAAGGCAAAAGAAGCCCCTTTGCAAGGGAAACGCCGATGCGGACGCCGGTAAACGACCCGGGGCCGACGGTCACGGCGGCGAAGGAGAGGTCTTTCACCGTGACGCCCGCATCTTTCAGGACTTCGTCTATAAGCGGCATAAGGGTCACGCTGTGGGGGCCGCCGCCCTCCGAAAAGCGCGCCGTGAGCGGCTTTCCCGACTTTTCGTCGCAAACCGCGGCCGAGACGCTTTTTCCCGAGCAGTCGAATGCGAGGATCATTTTTTCACCCTTCGTCTTTACGAGAAATTTCGATTTTCCGCTCGTCGCCCGCGCCCGTTATCTTCACGAAAAGGGCGTCTTCGGGGACGGCGAAGGGGACGTTTTCCGACCACTCGACCGCCGTCAGCGAGTTTTCGCGGTCGAGGTCGAAAAAGCCCGTCATATAGAGGTCGTCTTCGCTTTTGATGCGGTAAAAATCGCAGTGAATGAGGGGCAGGGAAGAGTTATAGACGTTTATAAGCGAAAAGGTGGGGCTCAAAACGTCCTCCGCGGCGTTTATGCCGCCGAAGCGGGCGTGGACGCCCTTTGCGAGCCCGCGGACGAAGACGGTCTTACCCGCGCCGAGGTCGCCGTAAAGCGCGACGAAATCGCCTTTTTCAAGCGTGCCGTCCACTACGAGCGAGGAAGCGACGGCTTCGGTCTCGGCGGGGGAGCGCGAAACGAAAGATTTTTCCATCAGAAAAGTCCGACTATGGTGCCGTCCTCGAAGACGTCTATCTTTTCGGCGGCGGGGACCTTCGGAAGTCCCGGCATGGTCATAATGTCGCCCGTCAGCACGACGAGGAAGCCCGCGCCCGACAGGATGCGGACGCGCTTGGCGTTTATCCTGAAGCCCTTCGGACGGCCGAGCTTTTTCATGTCGTCGGTGAGGGAGTATTGGGTCTTGGCGACGCAGATATAGAAGTTTTGGAAGCCCAAGTCCTCGGCCTCTTTTATGTTCTTTTCGGCCTCGGCGTCGAAGTTCACGCCGTCGGCGCCGTAGACGCGCTTGCAGAGCTTTTCTATCTTGGTCTTTATCGGTTCGTCGAGCTCGTAGGAATAGCAAAGCGGCTTTTTGTCGGCCTTCTCGCATATCTCGAAGACCTTTTCGGCGAGCTCGTATCCGCCTTCGCCGCCCTTGGCGAAGACCTCGGTGACGGCCGACGGCACGCCCTCTTCGTCGCAGACGCGCTTTATGACGGCTATCTCCTCTTCGGTGTCGGTATAGAAGCGGTTTATCGCTATTATCGGGGTTATGCCGAAGGCTTTTATGTTGGCGATGTGGGCGCGGAGGTTCTCGACGCCCTTTTCGAGCGCCGCGACGTTGGGCTCCTTGGTATCCTCCTTCTTCACGCCGCCGTTATACTTGAAGGAGCGGCAGGTGGCCACTATGACGACGGTGTCGGGCTTGAGGCCCGCTATGCGGCATTTGATGTCGAGGAACTTCTCGGCGCCGAGGTCGGAGCCGAAGCCTGCCTCGGTGACGCAGTAGTCGCCGAGCTTAAGAGCAGTTCTCGTCGCGTTTATCGAGTTGCAGCCGTGGGCGATGTTCGCAAACGGTCCGCCGTGGACGAAGGCGGGGACGTTTTCAAGCGACTGGACGAGGTTGGGCATAAGAGCGTCCTTAAGCAAAAGCGCCATCGAGCCCTCGGCCTTCAGGTCTCTCGCGAAGACGGGCGAGCCGTCGTATTTGTAGCCGACAAGCACCGACCCGAGCCTCTGTTTGAGGTCGTTTATATCGGTCGAAAGGCAAAGTATCGCCATTATTTCGGAGGCGACGGTTATCGAAAAATGCTCTTCTCTCGGCACGCCGTTTGCCTTGCCGCCCATACCGACTATGACGTTTCGGAGAGCGCGGTCGTTAAGGTCGAGCACGCGGGGGAAGACGACGCGGCGGGGGTCGATGCTGAGGGGGTTCCCCTGCTGGAGGCTGTTATCTATCATAGCAGAAAGGAGGTTGTTTGCCGAGGTGATGGCGTGCATATCGCCCGTGAAATGAAGGTTTATGTCCTCCATCGGCACGACCTGCGAATATCCGCCGCCGGCGGCGCCGCCCTTGACGCCGAAAACGGGGCCCATCGAGGGCTCGCGAAGCGCAAGCACGGCCTTTTTGCCGAGCTTTTTCATGGCCTGCGCGAGACCTATCGAAACGGTGGTCTTTCCCTCGCCCGCGGGGGTGGGGTTGATGGCGGTGACGAGCACCAGCTTGCCGTCCTTACGGTCTTTGAGCCTGTCGTAAACCGACATTTTGACCTTTGCCTTGTAGTCGCCGTAACGGACGAGGTCGCTTTCGGAAAGTCCTAAGTCTGCGGCTATCTCGGTGATGGGTTTCATTTTTGCCTGCTGGGCGATTTCTATGTCTGTAAGCATTTTTCGGTCTTCCTTTCGCTTTTATAATACGTCTGAAAACTCTTCTTCGGCGATTTCGTCGATATTTATTATCAGCTTGGCGTTGTCGCGAAGCGCTCCGGCGGGCGCGTGGCAAAGCCGAGGGACGGTGATCTCGGCGTAAATGTCTCCCGAAGAGGCGTCGGAGCCGAAAACGACGTCGCCCTTATGCGCTTTCGCCGCCGCTTCCGCGTAGAAGAAGGGTATGCGCGGGTCGTCGGCCTTCACCTCGCCGATATCTGCGTCAAAGCAGGAGGCTCCCGCCTCGGCGGGAAGCTTTTTGGTAGCCGTCGTCTTCGATTCGAGCCTGAAACAGAGCGTTTCGCGCCCCGAGATCTTAAGCCTCGCGCCGTTTTCGCGCGCGACTACCGACGCCGCTATGAAAAAGAGGCGGGCGAATCTTTCCTTGTCGCAAATAAAGTCGAGACCCTCGTCCTTCGCGTCCAAGTCCACGGGGATAGAGACCCGAAGGTGCCTCTCCGCCTCGGCGGCGAGCCGTTCGACGAAATCCGAAAGCCCCGTTTTCACGGGACGGCGAAACTCCGCGCCCGAGAGGCAGCGGACGATATCGAGGTATCTCACGAAGCTGCGGCGGGTCTTGCGGCCAAGCGCGCGGAGCTCTCCGACGTCGACGCCCCCGGAAACGGACGACGCTCCGTCAAAACGGTCGAGAGTGGTGTTGACGTCGCTCAGATACGACAAAACGACCGACTCCTCAAGCGAAAAAAGAGGGGCGAGTTTGCTTGTTTTACTCACTTTTTTCTTGCCTCCCTCATGATCCTGTAAATAAAGCTCCCGAGCTCGGGACGCGACCCGAAGCCGAGCTTTTCAAACTCTTCGGGACGGGCGTCGCAGGCGGCTTTTATCGCCCTTCTTGCCGACGCCTCGGCAGAAGCGGGGACGCCCTCTAACGAACCCGCCGCGCTTTTGTATAATTCGCAAAGCGGCTTCTTCACGGCCGATTCCGACGCGGCGGTCACCGCGCGGACGAGAAAGGGGAAGGCCGCCGACGCGGGGCTTATCCCGAGACGCATAAGTATTTTCGCGACTTCGTCGTAGCCGACGGGTTCGCGCTTTTCATCCGAAAAGAGGCCGAAGGCCGCGGCGCGAAGCTCCTCGCGGCAAAAGGGCAAAGCCGCGACGGCGTCGGCTTCGGTCTCCGCGGCGGCTTTTACCGCCTCCGCGCCTCTTGAGGATATGAATATCATAACGCGACAGCGGGGCGACGCCTTTTTTACGGCGCGGGCGAGCCGCTTTACCTCTTCTTCTCCGAGGTCGTCGGAAATCAGAACGGCGTCGGGCGAAAAGCCCTCGAAGCCGTCGAGAAGCGCGTCGGCGGAAGGGAAGGCGGAGGCCGAAGCGACCTCTTCGTCCTCGCTCAAAAACCGCGCCGCGTTTTCTCCGGCGACGCGGCTTCGCGCCGCCACGGCAAATTTCAACTTCTTCATCACAGACTCCCGACCGCGAAGATATTATCTATTAAAATATTATATCAAAATTAAGTCTTTACCGCAAGCGGAAATGCGAAAAAAACGGTTATTTTCGCCCGTGTCCTTAAAAAGTTGCAACGGAGGGCAAAAGTGTGTTAAAATATAGACGAAAAACCGACGCGGAGATGGTAAAATGAGAAAAATAACGCTTCTTTTTGTGACGTTTTGTCTGATTTTGTCGATTTTCGCAGGATGCGCTCCGAAGGAGGACGTCACCCGCATCTTTTTCGCGATGGACACCTACTGCTCCGTCACTCTCCCCGCGGGATACGAAAAGACCGCTCTTGAGGTCGAAAAGAGGGTCAAGGAGATAGAAAGCCTCCTTTCGCCCTTTCTCCCCGGGTCGGACGTATACAAGATCAACGCCGCGAACGGCGGCGGAGTGACCGTCTCGGACGAGACCGCCGAGCTTTTACGGTTCGGACTGACGGCGCAAAACGGCCTTTCGGAGTTCGACGTCGGACTTTACAATATGAGCGAGCTCTGGGGCTTTTACGGCGGCGTGCAGGCCGTCCCGCCGTCGGAAAAAATAGCCGAAACGCTTCTGAAATGCGGCGTAAAAAACGCCGTCTTTACGGACGGAAACACCGTGAAACTGCTCTGCGGCGTGAAAATAGACCTCGGCGGAGTCGCCAAAGGCTACGCCGCCGACGAGGCGCTTGAGATAATCAAAAAATCGGGCGCCCCGCGAGCCATAGTAAACCTCGGCGGCAACGTCGCGACGTGGGGACTTAAGGCAAACGGCAAGCCGTTTCGCGTCGGCGTGAGGCTCCCATACTCGCAGGACGGCGTCCTCGGCGTCGTAGAGAGCGCCGACCTCGGGAACCACTTCGTCACGGCGGGGCGCTACGAGCGCTGTTTCGTCGAAAACGGCAGGGAATACTGCCATATCATAGACCCGAAGACGGGCTATCCCGTCGACAACGGGCTCGTCTCGGTGACGGTCCTCGGCGCGCCCGCGGGCTATTTCGCCGACGCCCTTTCGACCGCCTTTTTCGTCATGGGACTCGACGGAGCGCTCGAATATATTAAAAACAGCGGCGGTCTCGAGGCGGTTTTCGTCACCGAAGATAATAAAGTAATAATCACAAAGGGCCTCGAGGGCGTTTTCACCCTAAAGGCCGAGGGATATACCACGGAGGTCTCCGATTGAGGGAGTTTTTCAGAAAATTCGTAAAACCCGCCGATATGATTATCGCGGCGGCCGTCTTGATTTTTGCGGCCGCGGCGGCTCTTTTTATCCTTTTCGCGCCTGAAGCGGCGACCGCCGACGTCTATCTTGACGGCAAGCTCGTCGCCTCGCTTCCGCTTTCCGAAAACAGGGCCGTAAACGTCACCGAAACGGTCGTCGTCACCGTTAAGGACGGCGCCGTCGCCGTGACAGAAAGCGGCTGTCCCGATAAAATATGCGTAAACACGGGCTTCGTCTCGGGGCGGGGCAGGACGATAGTCTGCGTGCCCGAACGGGTGGCCGTCGTGCTCTCGGGAGAGGGGGAGGCCGACGTCGTTGCGTAGCGAAATAAAACGTTTCTCGGCCTTTGCCGCCGAGACCGCCGCCCTCGGAGCCCTCGCCATAGCCTTCACGGCGCTTGAATTCGCCCTGCCGTTGTCGGCCGCCGTCCCGATACCCGGCTTTCACCTCGGACTTGCCAACATAGCGATAGTCTTTGCCGTAAGAAGACGCGGATTTTTCTGCGGCCTTGCCGTCACGGCGATAAAGGTCGCCGCCGCCGCTCTTTTCGGCGGAACGCCGATGAGCTTTCTTTTCTCCCTCTGCGGTTCGGTCGCGGCCTTTCTCGTAATGTATCTCCTATCCCGCCTCCTCGGGGAGCGGGTCGGATGCCTCGGCCTCTCGGTCGCGGGCGCCTTTTTGCATAACTCCGCGCAGCTTTCTGTCGCCGCCGCATTTATGGGCGGGGCGGTCGCCGCATATTTTCCTTTCCTCGCCGTCGCGGCCCTTGTTTCGGGCGTTTTGACGGGCGTTGTGGCCGAAACGGCCCTCCGCGCTCTCGAAAGGGTCAAAAAAATATAAAAAACTGTGGAAATCGCGCCGCCGATAGTGTATAATATATCTGTATACGCAAAAAACGGGGGAGGGAAAAGCCGTGCCGCGCTATCTCATAGCGGGACTCATCACCGAATACGCGCCGCGTTTCGGACTGCTTGAAAAGCGCTCCGAGCGCTTTCTCACCGACGCGGACGGCGAGCCCGACATAAAAATCGACATCCCCCTCGCCTTTTTCGAGCAGAAGCAAAGAGAGCATCCGACGCTTACCGTCGACGAGTGCGAATACCTCTACGTCGGCGGCGAGTTTTACCGCCTTATCGTCGAGCACGGCGGCTGCCTTCTCCACTCCTCAACCGTCGTCATGGACGGCAAGGCCTATATGTTCTCGGCGCCGCCCGGCGTCGGCAAGTCGACCCACACGTCGCTCTGGCTCAAGGAATTCGGCGGCCGCGCCCATATCCTGAACGACGACAAGCCCGCCCTTCGCGGCTTCGACGGCGTCTTTTACGCCTGCGGCACCCCCTTTTCGGGGAAAAGCGACCTTTCGGTAAACGAAAAGGTCCCGGTCGGCGCGATATGCTTTATTGAACGCGCCAAAGAAAACACCATCGAGCGGCTCGGCGCGAAGGAGATACTTTTCCGCTTCTTTTCACAGACCCACCGCCCGACCGACCGCGAGGGCATGGAAAAGCTCATCGTAATTCTCAACGAGCTTTGCTCGAAAATACCCTTCTACAGACTGAACTGCAACACCGATCCCGAGGCGGCGAGGCTTGCTCACCGCGTCATGTCGGAAAGCAAATAAAAAACTGTTTTTGAAAAAAGGTGGTTTTTCATTTGAAAACGAAAAAAGGATTTATGCTCCGCGAGGTGGCGGGAAACAGCGTCGTGGTGGCGGTCGGGGAGGCTTCGAGAAGCTTCAACGGCCTCATAACGCTTAACGACACCGCCGTCTTCCTCTGGAATCTGCTCTCGAAGGGCGCCACCGAGGAAGAGCTCGTCGACGCAATAAAGAGCGAATATATCGTCGAAGCGGACGTCGCCAAAAACGACGTCGCGGCCTTCGTCGAGAAATGCAAAAAGGCGGGACTCATAGAAGAATGATGGACATCGAAAAGGTCCTCGAAAGAGACGGTTTTTACGTCGGCACGCCCATCGGCGACTCCATGTGGCCGCTTTTGCGCGGCCGCGTCGACTCGGTCGTTCTCCGTAAGGAGAGCGAGCCCCGGAAATACGACGTGATGCTTTACCGCCGCGCGAACGGTCAGCTCGTCCTTCACCGCTACTACGGCCGCGACCGCAAGGGCCGCCGCCTCTTCGCGGGCGACAATCAGACCAGATTCGAGCGCCAGACCGAGGATGCCGAAATGCTCGCCGTCATGATAGCCTATTACAAAGGCGAAAAAAAGCATTATGTCGACGAGCCGAAAAACTGGCTTTACAACTTGTTTTGGGCAAAGCTGTTTATTGGCAGAATACCTTTCGTATACGTTAGAAAAATCTCAAAGAAGATAAAAAAGTCGCGAAACCGCAGAAAGTCGGCGGAGAAGGCCGACTGACGGAGGTAGGCCGTTGAAAAAGAACGGACTGATGAGAGAGACCTTCAAAAAGCAGACAGCGCCGATAATTTTTCTCATGATCGGCTATACCGTCGTCTCGGCGGCGGGCGTTTTTTTTGCGCTCATAAGTAAAAACGTCGTCGACAACGCCATAAACGGCCTTGTCGGCGATTTTATCGTTTCGGCCGTGATAATGGCTTCTCTCGGCGTCGTTCAGATAGGCCTCAACCTGATTTGCCGCTACGGCGAGGAGCGGATAAAGCTCCGCCTCGAGTGCGACCTCCGCGAACGCTTTTTCCGTGAATTCTTAAATAAATCCTACCCCTCCGAGACCCGCCTCCACAGCGGCGAGGTGATAAACCGCCTCGGCGCCGACGTCGCCGTCATAGCCGACGGCGCGATAGGCATTGTGCCGCATTTCGTTCAGTTCGTCGTGAAGATAGCCATGACCTTCGTCGTCCTCTTCTCGCTCGACTGGCGTTTCACCGTCGCGGTCCTTGCGGGCGCGGCCGTCTCCTTCGTCATATTCAGATTTTTCAAGCTCCGCATAAAGAAATACCATAAGGGCGCCCAAGAGGCCGAGGGCGCCGTCCGCGCCGACTGGCAGGAGACCCTTTCGGCTCTCGACGTCGTCAAGGCCTTCAACGCGGCCGACGCGGTCGCCGAAAGAAGCCGCGGCAAAATAGCCACAAGCTTCAAGGCGAGGATGAAGCGGGTCGTCATGGCCATCTTCTCGTCCTCGGGCATCGAGTTCGTCTTCCGCGCGGGCAGCTGCTTCGCGGTGATATGGGGCGGCGCCATGATACTCGGCGGCGCGGCGGGCTTCACCATAGGCACGCTGACCGCCATAATCCAGCTCGTCGGGCAGATAAATCAACCCTTCACACAGCTTGCAAACCTCATCCCGCGCTACTATCAGGTCTCGGCCTCGGCCGAGCGGGTCGAGGAGCTCGTCTCGGGCGAAAACGAACCCGAATATTCGGCGCCCCTCGAAAACGGATTCGGCTCCCTCGAGTTTAAGGACGTCACCTTCTCCTACGGCGCCGAAACGGTGCTCGAGCGGGTCAACATGCGCGTCGAAAAGGGCGAATTCATAAGCATCGCGGGCATTTCGGGCTCGGGCAAGACGACTGTCCTTCGCCTGCTTCTTTCGCTTTATACGAATTACGAAGGACGTATCGACATCCTTGACGGCAAAGGTCTGCCCGCTCCCGAGGGCTTTCTGCCACGCTCGCTTTTCTCCTACGTTCCGCAGGAGCCCGAGCTTTTCTCGGGCACCGTCCGTGAGAACGTAGCCTTCGGCCGAAGCTGTTCGGACGAAGAGATATTCGCCGCCCTCGACGCCGCCGAGGCGGGCTTCGTCCGCGACCTCGAAAAAGGTCTCGACACGGTGCTTTCGGAGCGCGGCGGCGGACTTTCCGAGGGTCAGCGTCAGCGCCTCTCGGTCGCGAGAGCCCTGCTTTACGACGCGCCGATACTGCTTCTGGACGAGGCGACGAGCGCCCTCGACGCCGACACCGAAAAGCGGCTTTTAACCAAGCTTAAGTCGGAGGGAAGGACGGTCGTCATGGTCAGCCACCGCCCCGCCGCCCTCGAGATGTCGGAGCGCATCCTTACGGTAAAAGACAAAAAGATCTGGTGAGTCGGAGTTAAAATGGAAAAGAAAAAAGTCTCCTTCGCGGATATTCTCCGCTTCACGGGAAAACTGTTTTTATATCAGTTCATTACCTCCGTAATGACTTTCTTTACCTTTATGGGCGTCACCCCGATTTTCGGGCTCGGGGACGTCTGGCAGCCCATACTCATCTCGGGCGTGCCGTCC
>JAEEGL017377633.1_pt1 | contig 10587 bp, 7 predicted proteins | sample 9134231 | NCBI WGS metagenome assembly JAEEGL01 (sample SAMN16246548, study PRJNA631951) | gut metagenome | biome: gut microbiome; feature: rumen; material: fiber-attached | host: Bos | place: Iran: Karaj | collected 2018-10
ACAGAAGGAATGATGTTCAGCTGTTCCTCAATCGGAGTAAAGGTGGGCGGTGGCCTCGGCGCAGCATTGTCAGGATGGCTTTTGTCCGCAGTAGGCTTTGTCGGAACAGCACAAGTCCAGACCGTTGCCGTAAACAACATGATAAAATTTATATACGGAGGAATTCCGCTTATCCTCACAATCGCAATGACACTTATTCTCGCAGCAATGAATGTCGAAAAAGACAACGACAGACTGGAGGAAAGAAATGAAAAGAAAGCCGTTTAACCTGGATTGGACCTTCTATAAGGAAAATGAAAAGAGCAGCGCTAAAGTCGTCGCTCTTCCCCACGACGCAATGATCAGCGAAAAAAGATCAAAGTCATTTCCTTCGGGAACCGGAAGCGCATATTTTTCGGGGGGAGTCTATTATTACACCAAATCACTTCACGCCCCAAAAGAATGGGAAGGAAAGCATATTGCCCTCGAGTTCGAGGGTGTATATCAAAAGGCCTCTATCCTGGTGAACGATACGGAAGTATATAAAAATGCCTACGGCTACTCCAACTTCTATGTTGATCTTTCGGACCGTCTCATTTTTGGTGCCGATAACACCATAACCGTTATTGCCGACAATTCCAATTGTCCTAACAGCAGATGGTACTCCGGAAGCGGCATATACCGAAATGTAAATCTCTTTGTTGCAGAAAAGAGTCATCTTCAGTACAACTCAGTTTTTGCAGATGCAAGGGCAGACGGAAGTGTCAGAATCAAGGGTCTTGCCACCGGCGGAGACAGCGTGAAGATTGAGCTAAAGCATGAAAACAACCTTGTAAGAGAGTTTGTCACCGAGGTCACCGATGGTTCTTTCCTTGCAGAGTTTAAAGTAGACTCACCTCTTCTTTGGAGCGATGAATCACCGGATCTTTACGGACTTACGATAGCTCTTTTGACCGGGGATAAGGTTGCGGACTTAGAAGAACTGAAGATTGGTTTCAGAACAGTAGAGTGGTCGCCCCAAAAAGGACTTCTGGTAAACGGAAAGCGTACGCTCCTTCGCGGAAGCTGCATCCACCACGACAATGGAATCCTTGGCGCCTGCGGATACGACGACGCCGAGAGAAGAAAAATCCTACTTCACAAAAAAGCCGGTTTCAACGCTATTCGCAGTTCCCACAATCCATGCTCAAGAGCAATGCTCGAGGCCTGCGATGAGCTTGGGATCTATGTTATGGACGAATTTGTTGATCACTGGATCATCCACAAGACCAGATATGACTATGCAAATGAGGACTTTTCAGTCAATTGGAAGAATGACCTCAAGGCTATGATAGACAAGGATATGTCCCACCCCTCTGTCATCATGTATTCCATAGGAAACGAGATCTCAGAGCTGGGTCTGGACAGCGGAGTTTCTTATGCGAAAGAGCTGACGGATTTTGTTAAAAGCATTGACAGCACAAGACCGGTCACTGCCGGAATCAACCTCATGCTTGCAGTTATGGCAGCTAAGGGAAAAGGTCTTTACGGAAATGACAAAAAAGATATCTCAGGTACTGATTCAGTTCCTACCAGCGCTTTCTTCAACATGCTCATGAATCGCATGGGCAGTCTCATGGATGGCATGGCTTCCAGGAAGGACGCCGACAAAGTGACTGAATCTCTGGAAGGCATCCTTGATATCAACGGTTATAACTACGCCACTTCAAGATATGTAAATGAGGGCCGGAAATATCCAAAAAGGGTTATCGTTGGTTCAGAGACACTGCCCTGCGCCGCCTACAAAAACTGGAAGCTGGTTGAAAGCCTCCCCTATCTGGTGGGCGACTTCGTATGGACAGGAGTGGATTACCTGGGCGAGTCCGGAATCGGCACAGTTCAGTATAAGAGTGACAAAAAGGACAGCAGCCACCTTATTATTTCAGGAGGTGCAGGACTTATCGACATCTGCGGCAAATTCCGTCCTGAGATCAGCTGGAACCGAATGATCTGGCACCAGACCACCACTCCGGAGATAAGCGTTGAGCCCATGACCAGGGCAGGAGACATTGGAGCCCTCAGTATGTGGAGACTCACCGACGGTGTAAGCAGCTGGACCTGGCCCGGCTGTGAAGGCGCCAAAAACAAGGTACATGTATATTCCACCGGAGAATACGTTGAACTCATTGTCAACGAAAGAAGCTATGGCAGGAAGAAAACAAAAGAGTTCATGGCTGATTTCAAAAATGTGAAATACGAGCCCGGAACCATTACCGCCAGGTCATTTGCCTCCAACGGAAATATGATTGCAGAAAAGAGCCTTTCCACTGATACCGGTGACACCAGGATCAGCGCAGTTCCTGAAGTTGACGAGCTTAGGGCAAACGGACAGGACCTTTGCTATATCAATATTGATCTTGTTGGGGATAATGGAATAACCAAGTCTTCCGTGGACACCCTGCTTAACATTGAAGTATCCGGAGAAGGAAGCCTTATCGCTTTCGGAAGTGCCCGTCCCGCCCCGAAAGAGGGCTTTACAGGAAATTCCCACACCACCTTCCTCGGAAAGGCACAGGCTATTATCAGAGCCGGAGTCAATCCCGGAGCAGTTAAAGTCAATATCACCGGGAAGGGCCTTAAAGCTGCTCAGCTGGAGATCAAAGTAAAATAAGATAAGAAAACATGAATATAAATGACCTGCTGCTCAGGAGAAGATATGTGCCTGTCTTACCGGCCAATCCGGTAGGAAACCACATATCAGGAGCGGCAGGTCATTTTCAGTTTGCATTCATTCTCCGGTATTCTGCTGCATATATTCCATGATGGTGTCCATTGTCAGCTCTTTGCCGGTTCTGTCTTTGTAGATTTCCTCAAGAGTTCTGCCCTGATCTTTAGGATCCAGGTCAACATCTTTGGCATGGGCTTTTAAGTCATTGCCGTCAGGAAGAAGCTCATAAGCTGTATTGTGTACAAGCCACTCATAGGCCATATCATCAGCTGTGCGGTAGGACACCAGGTCTTTTCCATGGACCTGATGAACATCGATGAGAGCCTGACAGATAATGGTGATATCTGCTTCACTTGTGATCTTGTAAGAGTCGTATATTCTCCAGTTATCAGGCTTGTACACAGCATCAAAGGTCTGCCCGTCGTAAAGAAATGAGTAATTAGTACCCTTGCCGTCAGTGTCTGTAAGGGCGATGTCGGAAGGCGATAAAAGAATGCCGTCAGCTAAAGAGCCCTCTGCGGACGCATCTTCCGTTGTCTTCTCTGCTGTAACTGCATCTGCCAGCGCAGAACTTGCAGCCACAGCCTCTTTTGCCACCTCTTCTGCTCCCTTGAGCTGTTCCTTGATCTCATCCTTGTTATCGCTGATGGCTGATGCCGACTCTTCCAGCTGCTGCGCAGCTTCCGTCACCGTTTCCTCAAGCTTATTGTCTAATGCCGCCACTGTTTCCTTCTGAGCGTCTGTCAGCTTAAGGCTTCCGCAGCCGGTCAGCGCCAGCGCCAGGATGAGCGGGGCGATAATGTATCGTTTATTCATGTAACTCCTTTGTAAGCTTTTCATTATTCTTGGATCATTGTACATGGTGCCATAACGGGGGTCAATCATGACGCTTGTTTATCATTTTTACGTAAGATATTATTAAATCAGAGGCACTATCCAAGCGCCTTATTAATTACTACAACAAGCTCAAAAAAGGATGAGGTCACTACCATGAAAAGATTCTACGCAATTGCTCCCATCATTCTTATAGCGCTCCTCATAATGACCGGCTGCGGCAGCAAGAACACCGAAACTAAAGCAGATGACTCCTACGCGGTTTTACCTTCATCTGAAACCTCAAGCGAAAAAAATATGAACGCCGATGACTCAGACGACGCAACCGCAGGTGATTCTGATCAGGGAAGAGAGTCGGATACGGATGCATATTCTGAGGCAAGTCGCGAATACTCTATTCAGTCTGTGGAAGATGAAAATGAAGCTCAGGATCCCTCTAAAGCAGTTGACCCAAAGATTGTTCTTACGCCTTCTGCCGAAGTTGACTCCAGGATAATGCTGAATCCCCCTGTTCCTTCAGCTAAGGCTGATGGCAAAGTGGATTATGGACGTATTATCTTTGCAGGGGATTCAAGGACTGTAGATATATTTGATGCTTCCCGTAATGAGATCTTCGATGAAACTCGCGATGGAATCCGTGTATTCTGCAAGCACGGCTGCAAGAGTGATTACATGATAAATGCAGTAAATTCGGTGGGGTATGACAATTTTGATACACTCATCTCCTGGATGGGCTGCAATGACCTTGGGGATTTCTCGCCGTACACAGCTTTTTACGAGGAAGTCCTCTCTAACGGCAAGAATCTTATTCTGTGCACCGTGGGCCCCACCGATGACGCCACATTGGTGGGCGATTTCGACCGCACCTACTACACTAACGACCACCAGATAGCTTATAATAACGCCCTTATGGCTTGGGCTTCGCAGCACAATACTGTAAAGGTCATCCCGCTTTACGACTATATTATTCAGGAGATTGAAAACGGCCATCTGTACATTGATCCCCAGGACGGGATACACTATCAGCCACAACCAACGGGCATGATATGGGAGAGGATATTGAAAGAGATCAGGTAAAGGCTTTTTCCGCCTTCAACAGCTCTTTTTCTGCCTTCGAATATCCATACTTATGAATATAGAACATCAGTAAACGCAGATATGTTGACGGATGATATTCTTTCCTGCGTTCCTCATCTGCATACGCGAAAAGTATTTCAGGGATTTCATCTATGGAGATGCCCTTTAGCCTGTTAGCTTCATCTGTGGATATGAGAACCTTTACCTTCTCATCAAAATCATCAAATGAATATGCGCATGAAAATCACCTAATCAATATGTTTTAAATGCTTTTCCCATTATAAAATCAAAATCATCCGGATCGAATTGCATATATCCGCTCCCATCCCAGAATGTTATCTCACCAAACAGGATTTTCCCGTCTACATTATATAAATCGATCCTGGCTTCCGGAAAGCCATCAGACAGCCTTCTGGCTACATTCTTCATTTCCTCATAGCCAACCGGCTTTTCAACTTTCCTCTCAGGCCTTTTCTCATCTGTTCTATAGGCATTCAACAGATTGAAATCCGCGTCGTAAATGCCAAAGCTTGCCTTTCCTCCAATCTCTCTGTCTGTAATAACATATAGATATTCCGGCTCACCGTCAAAACAAAAAAACTTGTAATCGATAAGCCCTCCGCTTTCTACTTCCGAATCAATATATTTTTCAAAAATTATCCTGTGTTCTTTTCCGGAGTAATATGGCCATTCCCTTCCTCCATTCCGTACATGAGCTTTTTGGGCAGTCCATTCCTTTGCCATTTTTCTAAGCGACTCCAGGTCAGCTGCAGCTTTATTTTTTACAACTGCAACAGAAGCACCTCCCATTCCAAGGGTATCTTTCATTACAAAACTATCAGGAAGATTATCCCAATCTATATCGCTAGCACTTTCGTAAACTCCAAGGCTTGGAATGAGTATCTTCTCAAGATTCCTTTCAGCAACATAATCACGAACATCAGCCTTATCTACGCAACGGATCATATCCGCATTCCGGTAAAACAGCTTATAACACTGAAGTTTCTCCGTAAATCTCTGTGGGTTCTTTAAGTTCAGTTTCCTACCCGTCTTGATCCTATACTGTATGGATACCATTAGCTTATCCGGAACAAAAGCAAGACACCTGAGAATAGCCAAACGCATTTTTCTGCTTTTTATTATTCGTTTATAATCCATCATTTACATCTCCTGAAAATGGTTTTGTAAACCCAACTCATAGCAATTCGGTCATGTCTGTTCAGCATACCCATACCAACAATAGCAACAGGTGCAACGATAACGCATATCGCCAGCTTAATAAACAACTCCGCAAATCCTGTCAGCGGAATCATAGAACAAATCCCATATATCAATCCAGCTGCAAGGGCCGTTTCTACAGCATATCGGAATCCATCCATCAGATAAGCATACATTCCCTTCTTAAAGTAGCATCTGAATACAACCTCAGAAGAACCTATATATCCAAAGGCAAAAAGAGAAATAATGGTAGCTCCAACTATACCCTGAACACCGAACTTAATTACGAATATGTAATTCAGGATCAGATTCAACGCTGCCTCTGCCAGATTTCTATATCGGTTCTCCCAAAACAATCCCGCTGCATCTGAGTAGATTGCTCTCACATTTCCCATTTGCCTGACAAAAAAATAAATCGAAAACAAGACCACAACATCAAAAGAAAAAAGTTTATCCGCACCGGCCCACACTTTCATGAATGGCTGATACAAACAGAGCATACAGACAGTGCACCACCCGGAAATCAGCATATATACACAATTAATTTTCCTCATATTCTCATAGTTCCTGTCTCGTGATTCCAGCTGTATGCTGTTACCGATACCTCCAAGAAGAGCCGGTGATATTACTGACATAATTTCCATAACAGCAGCCATCACATATAGGTAATTACTGTAGATTCCGGCTATCACTATTCCCAAAAATGACGACACAAATATATTATCAAACGCATTTCTGGACACACCACATATTTTGGAAATCAGCACTCCTGCAGCCTTGATTTTAATCTCTTTAAGCATCTCGCCCGTTATACTTCCCGCACACCGAAGCTCAGGATATAAATGATCAACTATAGCAGAAAGTGTGAGATTTCTTATAAGCGTAAAAAGAATTGCAGCCAGAAGGAAATAATAAAAATTTTGGAATAGAAATAACAGTAATATCTGGAGCAGGCTCATGCAAACAGAGATAACCACACCAACATTACTGATCACATCATACCGTTGAAATGCTGTCAAAAGAGATGTCTTATACGCATACAAAAAGTAAGAAAGTACCGTATTGACCAAATACAACAGGAATACTAAATGAATATTAACATCTACATCCTGCTCATCTACTATGTATTTCAAAAAAGGCATCATTGCCATACCAAACAGTAAAATAACCAGGCCTATCCAATGATAGACTTTCCTGTAAAAGCTAAGCAATGCACAGATAGTAGTAGTGTCATCAAAAGCAATGGGCTTATACATGCTGTAAACTATCGCACTACCCACTCCTAGCTCAGCCACACTAAGAACAGACAGAATTGAACGGAATACTCCCTGCATTCCGACAAATTGTAATCCCATTCTGTGGATCAGGACAGTTTGGACCAGGAAAGGCATAACAATCGCTGTTACTTTATAAAGGAATCCACTTAGGATCCCTTTTTTGGCATTTCCCACCTTATCAATTATCAGTGCTGTTTACCGCCTTTCATGCTATAATGCTGCTCATAACTGATTTCCAGTCATATCTCTCACGCAGTGAATCAATATCCTGAACGCTAACGTTATACTTATCAAGAAATCTGCAAAGCTCGTTCATATCAAATGAGTCATCTTTAGTGGATATATGAAAAGCCATACTATCATAGGCCATCCTGTCCGCAATCTTTCCTGATAATATAACCGGAATTCCCTGCACAAGCGCCTCGATGGTTTTTAGGGATGTGTCGGTATCCGCTCCACGCTTATGCAATGAAAGAGTGCCGACAGATATGGATGCTTTCTCATAAAGCTTTTCTAATTCTTCTTTATTCAACTTACCAAGAAAAATAACCTTATTATGCAGTCCTGACTTATCAGCCAGTTCCTGAAGCAGTGGCTTTTGCGGCCCTTCTCCGGCAATATAAAAAAGAATTCTCCGTGAACCGCCATTCCTGTAGTATTCAGCCATACTTCTTATTACTTTTTCGAAGCCATGATACACCGATAAATATCCCACTCCGACGATATTGATATCATCAGCTTCTTTCCTGGGTTTTACGGAGAAACAATCGATATCTGCTCCGTTCACCATAGGAATCATTTTTGCTGTCAGTCTCTTCTTACTGTTGGCAATAATAACAGGGATATGATCTACAAGCCTGAAATAACGAAGATCAGAAACATAGCTAAAGATCACCGTAGCTAAAGCCTTTGGTTTATTTGAAGCCACTGCCAGTTGTTCCTTGTAATACGGGTATGTGGGGATCTCCATATATGTTTTTATATGGTTACGCCTGGTATAGACTAAAATCCTTGACATATAACGTGTCCATAACTGATCTCGAAAATAGACGACCTCATATGTTCCGCTTTGTATCATCTTCAAGGCTGCAAGCTGAACACTCGTTGTCTTTGCAAGGTATTTACCCTCTGCATTTTCCAGCACGACTTTTTCTCTTATCTTAGCTTCCGCGTTATATCTTTCGCACACTACAGAGCTGCCTTTATAAAAGAGAAGATCGCAAAATCCATATGTACCGCTTATGCTCTTAGCCTGACAGACCGCTTTGCTGATTATCCCGGCGCTCTTGTCATCTGCCACTGCAAAAAACAATGCTCCCATCAGCATGCCTCCAATTCATATTCCTTGCTGCACTGGTCACTGTAAACGGCTCCATTCATTATGCTGAGGCTGTAAAAGATAATGAAGTTAGCGCCCATGTTATTTAATGAGTACAGCTTATACATATATGCAAAAAAGAAAACTGCTACACAGATAACATATATTCTCATGTTCTTTTCTGCTATTACCTTATAGCAGTACAAGAACACTCCTACAAAAGCCAGTACAAGTAGCATTGTTCCGATAAGCCCATATCTCCATATACACTGGCAATATCCCATATCTATGTTTCCGTGGCCCAAGTACTCAGGTGCTGCTCCTTCGCCAAACATTATGCTTGACGGCCATCTGATTTCTCGCCTGATATTTGCAAATGTACCTGTTACTTTTTGATTCAGCAACAGACGCCCAATCTCTACTCCACCATTCTTAACCCATTTAAGTGTTTCTATCGGAATCATGCTTGTAGGTATAGACATTACAATCAGCAGAATCAGTACTATTGCTATAAGACTCCTCATAAGAATTTTTAATGAGCGCACCTTCTTAGTGCAGAGCAGCGCTCCTATTCCATAGCCAATCAATGCAAACAGCACTCCGGTTCTGGAATTGAGTATCGGCATGATTATCATGATCAGTGAAAGAACTATTTTCTTTGTCTTTCCTTCTTCTATTCCCATGAGAAATGTAAGTGTAATAATGAATGAGCATACATATCCAAAAGAATCAAAAAGGTTTTCTGCCAGACCATAAGACCTTACTCTTAAGTTTAGTATTTTTTCAGCTACAGATTGAGATCCGTTCATTCTAATCATGTTGGCAATAGCCAGCCTGATCGGTCTTACAAATAATGCCAAGAGCACAAATCCCAACTGACCCACGCCAGCCCACACCAATCCGTCAAGAGCAGCTTTCTTGCTTATGTTCCATCTATTCTTAAGCAAAATAAAAAACGATGTAATAAATACTGTTCGTAAAAAGAATTTGATAATAAGTGAATATGTTTTGAGATATGCATCGTAATAACCCTGTCCAAAAAGGATATGAGCCAGGAGGCTAAAAGATACATACAATAGAAACGGGACAAAAAAAGATAAAACTATGAAATCAGATTTTTTTATCTCAATAGTTCCCTTGTGAATAATATCGAAAATAACAATTCCTATAGCAACGCAATCTATCAGAACCTGAGTACTGACAGAAAAGAAAGGTGGATTAAATATATACAAAAACAACATGACCACAAAGGCTATATATTCTAATTTGGAGGATATCTCTATCTTTTCCATAGTCCTTATCCTTTATTTTCAGTAAGCATTAGTTAACACTGCCATTCGGAACAGGATATTCCTTTTTATGTTATCTGTCTTTATCTTTCTGCTACAAATGATACTGATTTTGTCTCTGAAATGATTTCTATATCCAATAACGTTCTTGCAAACTCGCTTTACATCATCAGTCATATAGTCCGCATAATTGGCATATAGTTTTTCTACAATTCTGCTTCTTACACACTCCTTTTTGAAATAGCTAATCACATGTCCTGAAAAAGCCTGGATTCCTCTTTTTGAAACCCCAACGGAATTATTTCCATGTTGCCTATACCTAATATGTATATCATCATCATAAATAAGGATTCCATTAAAAATCAGGCATAGCTTGTGTATCCACACATCATGTTTATAAACACCATATACTCTTTTCATTTTGATTATCTGAGCTAAAGAATTATTGAATACCATCGTGCAGCCATATGCACCTCCGGTAATCAGTGAGCCCTCAAAAGAATCCACAAACAGATCAATATTGCTGTATATGTCAATATTTTCTAACTTTTCGTCTGTTATCCTGGGGCAACCGTAATACAGAACAGGCGGGATACTTGATCTGATACTGATTTTTGCAATTGCTCGTCTAAGCTTATCGGGCTCCCAATAGTCATCCTGATCACAGAGAGCATAGTATTCATATGACGGTGCATTATATATCAAATTCATAAAACTATCCGCTGCACCAATGTTCTCACCCTTGTACCACGTGAGTTTTTTCTCTTCCTGATAGCGATCAAGTATCATAGGTGTAGAGTCATTGGATCCGTCGTCTCTAACAAGAATGTCAAACTCGCAACCGGTTTGGCTTACCAACGAATCAAGAAGGCACTCAAGATATTTTTC
>JAEEGL017421701.1_pt1 | contig 10587 bp, 6 predicted proteins | sample 9134231 | NCBI WGS metagenome assembly JAEEGL01 (sample SAMN16246548, study PRJNA631951) | gut metagenome | biome: gut microbiome; feature: rumen; material: fiber-attached | host: Bos | place: Iran: Karaj | collected 2018-10
ATAGAGCTTCTCAGCGTCAGCCGCCTGTACCTCTGCCTTTTTCATCTCCGCAGGCTCGGTCAGAACAGAGAAGATATCGCCATCTACCGATGCAAGAAGATCCTTCCACTTGGAGTCAGGCACTTCTTTTTCGCTCCTTAAGTAAACGCTGTTGCAGATGATCAGCGCATTGCGGGCTCTGGTGGCTGCAACATATACAAGCCTTAGTCCCTCAGCCTTCAGAGAAGCATCCTCATCCGACTTTTCATCCGAAAAGCTTCCGGTCTCAAAGTACTTCCAGCTGATCCCGCTGTCATTTCTCTCGCTCTCCAGAGAGAATACGTAGCCTTCTGACCCCTTCTCGCCATGAACAAACCGTGATGTTGAGCCAAAAGACTTGCCTGAAGAAGCCGCAAGTATTACAATCGGCGCTTCCAGACCCTTTACCTTGTGAAGGTTTGCCATATGAACGCAGTCCTTGCTGTCATTTAAGCTAAGGCATCTTTCTTCATCGGACTTTCCTGCAATCAGCTCAGACAAAAGAGCTGCTCCATCCTTTAAAGTCACAACCTCACCTGACTTCTCCGCATTCCTGATAAGCTCAAGCGTGTAATAAACCACCTCAAGATTGTCGGCTTCCACCGCTTCATACACCTTAAACTCATCCATTATCCTGGAGAAAAGAGCTGCCGGTGACAATCTCTGCGCTTCCCGGCTCAAGTCTTTCAGCATCTCCAGCTTCTCTTTTACCTTCTGAACAGCATCAGTCTGATCAGTTATCTCTTTTGCATAATTCAGAGCAAGAACTCCGCCCTTGGAGCGAAACTCCATAATATCCTGCTTCGATATTCCCAGGACCTTGCCACTCAAAGCTCCGTAAAGCGCGATCTTATTCTCAGGGTCTGCCACAGCGGTATAGATCAGCAGGATCTCCCGCAGCGCCTCATTATCGCCAAAGGGTACATCTCCCTCGACCTTCGTGGGGATATCCCGGGAACCCAGCTCAGCCGTTATCGGCGCAAGCCTGCTCTTAGCTGAAGTAATGATCATGATGTCGCTGTACCTGATAGGCCTTGGCGCATCATCTCCCTCGGTGGACACCAGATAATCAGACCTTCCGACAAGCCTCTCGATAATGTCAGCGATCCTGACCGAATCTGCCTCATCAGGATTGTCTTTGGCAGCCTTTCCCGTATACGCCTTATACGAATAGATTCCCTGAAACTCGCCTTTTGTCGCCTCCGGAAGAGGAATTTCCTCGAACTTACTCTGATCGGCACTCTCTTCAGGCAGCATCTCGGAAAAGACCTTGTTGAAGTATTCACACAAGGCTCTGGTTGACCTGAAGTTCCTTGACAGCATCGCTATCGCCCCGCCGTTCTTCTCAAACAGCTTTTTGACATTCAGGAACGACGTAACATCTGCGCTCCTGAACCTGTATATGGACTGCTTGGGGTCGCCCACGATGAAAAGAGCTCCCGGCCTGGGCTCACAGTCTCTCCACTGAGGTACAGGCTTTTTGGCCGTCAGATAAAAGAACACTTCAGCCTGCATCGGGTTTGTGTCCTGGAACTCATCGATAAGGAAATAGCTGTGACGCTCGTAGATATAATTGATGAGCTTGCCGCCTTTTCCTGCATCATCCCTCAGCATATTTCTCAGGTAAAAGAGATAGTCGAAGTATGACAGGCATCCCTTTTCGAGCATGGCCTTCTCAATGACAGGAATACATTTATTCAGAAAAGTCATAGAAATGTTGTACTTAAGCTCACCGGCCTTGTCCATCAATCCGCCTTCCTGTCCAGCTGAACAGGAAAGCCACTTGCCCTTTGCTCCGCCGGGCTCAAACACAGAGCCAAGAGAATCACCAAACTTATCCGCAGCATCAGGCAAAGTGCGGATGTCCTTCAGCAACTTAAGTACGCTGATCACACCCGTAAAGTCGTTTGACCATTTTCCTTTGATACCGCTGTGTATTGCGCCGATACTCGCCCAGGCTTCACGGCTCTTTTTCTCACTGTCGTACATGATCTCCGGGTGATCCTTGAGGCACTTAACGGCCTTTATTATCTCACTTCGCTGATGTCCAAACGTTTTATCAATGTCAAAAGAAGTGACTTCTTTGTAATTAAAATGCACGTTCCGGTTGTCCATGAGAAGCTGCATCCCTCTCACAAACACTTCCTCAGCAGACCTGTTGACTGAGCGGAAGCCCTTTGCAAGGTCCTGAATTTCTTTTCCGTACTCACCATCACAGATCTTCACATACTGCTGTTTATATATGGTCTCAACATCCACGTCGGAGACTATTGTTGAATCCGACGGAATGCCTGCTTCTGAAGGGTGCTCAGAAAGAACCATTCCGCAAAAAGAGTCAATGGTCCCCATGAAGCACAGGTCGATGTTTTGAAGGGCTTTCTCGCATCTTGCCCTGGTTTCATCTGTAGGTGCAGGAAGCTGCCCGGCAAAGCCCTTGTCCTTCCAGACAAAAGCCGGGTTACTGCGCTCAATAAGAGCCCTCTGGAACCTGTCATAGAACTCTCCGGCCGCTGCTTTGGTGAAGGTTATGGCGCATATCCTGCCTATATCGATGCCAGCCTCGACCATGGCAACCATGCGGCTTACAAGCATGGTTGTTTTACCGGATCCTGCTCCGGCTTCAACAAAAAAGTTCGTATCTATTTCAGAAATGATCCTGTTTCTTGATATTGAATCTATCTCAAGGTTTGACTTGGGTTTTCCCATAGATCACACCTCGCTTTCTGCGGAGCTCTTGCCGCATATATTGCCATATTTGCAGTACTTGCAGGGGTTCTTTTCCTTAATCTCCTCCGCATCCGGCACCGGAAATTCTCCCTTAAGCATACTTTCCTTAAATGAATTCAGCCTCTCAAGCAGAGCGTTCTTCATTTCATCGTCATACTTGCAGGTCACGGTCTCGCCGAGTCTGATGTACCTATATTCTCCGCCGGATATCTTAAGCCCCTTCTGTTCCATAAGATATGCATATATAAGTACCTGAAGACAGGTGCCAATGTCATCCTGAACATGTGACACCTTGCGTCCGGTCTTGAAATCTACTATCAGATATGTGCCATTATCCAGTTTTTCAACACGGTCCGGGAATCCATGGATCCTGACTCCGCTCTCATGGACGCAGTGTACGTCTTCTTCTTCCAGCACAACTTCCCTGTGAGGGTCCATCTCATAAGCAGTCTCCATCATTTCCAGAAACTGTTCCTTTTCGGCTTCGACCTTACCGGCAATGAGTGGCGGTTTTTCTGATATGAATTTGTCAAAAGAACTCTCAGCCATCTTCCGGAACTCGACGCCGCTAATGGTGGTATTTCCAAGCTCTTCCATCAGAGAATGTGCCATGGAACCGGCTTCGGCTGCAGAAATGATCTCAAACGGATCATCATCTTCCGGCTCAGGTATGCCAAGGATATAACCAAGAAGGAACCTCCTCGGGCAGCCAAAGAAAGTATCAAGAGCCGTTGGGGAATACTCATTATCAAGGTTCCAGCCAAAGTTAAGGGCTACTTCGGAGTTATCCGAGCCCATTGATATCTTTAGTCCTTTATCATAAGCATCACCAACTTTTCTGGTAACAGAAACAGCCGGTGCAAAGTAAGCAACCTTCCGGGTTGCAGCCTCAAGCTCTTTTGCCGTGGCATCTGCCCCATGCTCCTGGCGGAACAGCTCAAAGAGCAGTGACGATGCGTTATCGCGCTTAAGTTCAGATACGTTCAGTCCCGCATATGAAACGTGTATATCAGAGCCAAGAGCTGTTGCAAGACCTGCCAGCTTAAGAAGGCTCTCTCTCTTTTTTAGGATCTTACCATCAGCGGTGAGGGAGTCGGCTCCGTTTCCAAAGAGCTTAAGATCAGAATCCAGGAGAAGGTAATTCTCTCGTGGAGATCCCGGATATTTGGACGCAGACAGTCCTGCGATGTACAGATTTTTTCTTATAGCAGAAACAGCTCCGCTGATACCGGTCACATGGAGCTTGCCGGCTTCCCTTCTCTGTGAGCAGACATTATTCCCCAGGATAGAAAGGATCAGCCCTTCCGTATCCTGCTCTATCCCTGCCTTATGGATCGTGCTGAGTTCGCCGTAAATGGTTGCAGACGCAGCTATATCAAGGTTCATAAGCAGAGCATCCCTGTTCCTGTCAGTCCCGGTGCGGATATAAGAATACTTGGCTATGAACTCTTCTACCGGCAGAGACAGCTCTTTTGCCACGATCTCAAGACAGGGAATTACCTGCTTCTTTTTCTCGTCAGTAGTGTTCCGAAGCGCAGCTATCTTCTCATCATTTGTCTTTTTATCATTAGTAAGCTTAAGGCTCCCCAGAGTCTCGTGGAACACTCTCCAGCTAAAGCCCTCCCCGGTCTCCGGGAACATACCATACAATTTGGATCTGTTAAAAGACGCACTGCCAAGCATCTCATTTATCGCGGCAGCGCCAAAGAAGCCCCTGGTCATCCAGTTATAGTACAGGGACAGGAGCTTTGCCGGATTGGAGTTAACGATAGGAATCCCGCATCCGAAAGTCACGGGAATGTCATATAGAAGCGCATAGTCAAAGAACAGCTGCGCATAGGTTGCCACATCAGTCACAGCCACAGTACATTCATCAAGCTTCTTGCCATCATAGACCTCTGCAATGATGGTCTCCACCTCGTTCGGCGCACCATAGCAGTTCCTGAAGCTTGAGATCCTGGTGCCTGAATCATTTTTATCAAACAGGCTGCAGATATCCTTCTGCAGATACTTACCACCGGATACTCTTGTCAAAAGAGCTTCATCCAAAGGCGTGAGCGGACACTCCTGCAGCGTAATGAAGTCCGCATCTATCGGATTACAGCTTACTGCTGCTCTGCGCTCAAGTGTTATGGCATCAACAACCTTCTGAGATGCCAGCAGGTCCATGTACTTCCTGTATACGCTGATCAGCGCGGCATTCTTCTCAGTAAAGATGCCTTTACTGAGCGTATCTTCGATAGTCTTGGCTTCATCCGCATCACAAACAAGGCTTCTCATGCGCCTGATGGCAGAAGCCAGTTCTTTGATATCTGAATAAGACGGTCTCTCAAAGTAGCTCTCGCCTTCCACCGCCCTGGCTACAAGAGTGGTCTCCTCATCCGAATCGATGAAGTCCTCTTTAATAGATATGCCGGAGCGCATCAGGGCTGTGCGTGCAAGCTCTCCTGCGTTGCAAATGCGCAGATTGATGCAGTTCCTGCCATGCATTGCAAGACTCTTTAACAGTTCCTGGCCGCTAAGACCCGGGGCAAATACTATGGTTTCTCTCATCTAATAGTCTCCTGTGCTGTTTTATATACACAAGTATAAATGATTCACTGTACATTAAATTGTACCCAAAAAAGGGAGTAAACCTCCCTTCCTCTATTATTCCATTTTAACCATTATGATTTGCTATCACTTGATCTAAAAGTCCTAAATGAGTAATCTATTTGCATGTCATTATTATACAAATGTTGTTTATCAAAGAATAAATAATGTAAATGAATAATATCTCTGGTTTCTTCTATTACTACTGTTTGTCCTACAATGCCTTTATCTTCTTCAGTTACTGTAAGCGTTTTATCTTTATAGGGCATTGCTATAATAACATTCATTTCTATATGTTCATCCAATCCCTTACTAATGCCTATAACATCCTTATACCATAGTTTTCCTTTCGCTTCATCACATCTAAAAAGAATATCAAGAAAGGTTGCATATGCAATGCCTTGCTTTATCGCCTTATTTGGTTTTTCACCAGACTCATACTTATCCTTAAGTTCAATAACGCACAGTTCAAGTTTATTTTCCTCATTTAGTATTCTCGCAAGAATATCTACTCCACCACCAGCGCTATCATTTCCTTTTTCGTTAATTGAATATGAAACCGTATCGTCTTTTTCTACAGAAGATGCTCAAAGTGGCGTTACGAATTGATAATATGCTCCACATAGTGTCACTGGCATAATATCTGGTATTATTTTTTTTAGATTTTTGTTGCCACTATGCAGGCGTTTTAATAACTGGCATTCCACTCTTTATTGCATCTTTAACTTTTTGTGTTAATTGGACACTATATGTGGCAACAGAATATCCACTAATTCGCAGATCAATCTCCACATTATTTGTACTTCTATTAACTTTTCCTATTGACAAATACTTAGTCAATGGCGGATCAGCTTGAAAACTATCCATGACAGCCTTTACAAATCGATAATTATCTCTATCAGAGCGTATTCCATCATAATACCTTGCATATCTACTTTTCCATCCTGAATATTTCTTTAATTCATCCGCTGTTTCATTTGATATCTTCTGATTTGACTTAATATTTGTTCCCTTCATAGTCCACTTTCTATCACGGACTAAGCACCCCTTTATCAAACAGAATATCCAACATCTTTTCCTGATGCTCTTTTATTTCATCAAATTCCCATTTGTCCCTGTCTTTGCATAATTGCATCATGATCCTGAATTTCAGTGATGCCACGCTAATCGGATTGATTTTTCTAGAATCCTCCAGATAACGTGCCAACTTCTGCGTAGGCCTCCAATCAGATCCGGAGCTGTTTGCCTCGCTTCCTATCATTGCGTAATTACCAAAGCAGTTAATCTGATCACAATTCACGGTCGATGGAGAATCTTTTGCCATCCTCTGAGGATAGAAGTGCTCCAAGCTTTTACGCGTTCTGGAAAAATAGAATTGATCAAACTCGTCCAATGAGAAGCCGGCACAACCAAGATCTTCAAAGAACTGTTTTCTCGCACCAGCATTTTCCTTCAATTTCTTTCCGCGTATCTCTTCTTTATATTTTTTCCAAATCCTATAATCCATATAATTAAACACAAAAAGTGGAATACCAACAGATTTTATTGAGCCATCTCCAAATATACTGATAAATGTAGTTTTATTCTCTAGCTTTATTGGCGCTCTGTTTAACTCATTATTCTTTAACATTGCTTTATCAAATCCACCAGACGACGGTGAATTGTCGTCATTAAGCAGGGACTTTTCAAGATATAGTTCATTAAAGTACCTATTCGCAAGTTCTTCCACGAATATCGAGTACTGTTTTACATCAATCTTTTGATTATTCGTTGACTCGTCAAGTAAATATTTCAAGCAATAAAGCAGATAATTCTTTCTTTGTTTTGGAGTGAATGAAACTTCAAACATTGAAAGCAATTGTTGCAGTTTTTCTTGTACATCCGTATCATTAGTCAGATTTATTGGTGCTGCTTTATTAGCCTCTTTTTTCCACACCTCCAGTCTCCAGGGGTTGTTATATTTTGTATCATCTTCTTTTGAATGGTGAACTATATAATTATCAAGAAAAAATCTTGCCTTTAGTAATGTAAAAGCAAATTCTTTTATCGCATCGTCATCCATCTTATACTTATCAAATTGATCTATTAGTTCCTTGTCATCAAGCTTACCGTCTTCACACTTGAAGCTTTTGTCTTTTAGTTTACATACCTTCAATACAATAAGGAGAAAGTTAGCAAAATCGATAATACTCTGAAATGGTTCCTTTGGCCTAACGTTATCATCTTTTTGGGTCCATTCACCTGTATTTTCTTTTTTGATAATATCTTCTATCGAAATCTTTGATTGCTTACTGATCAGGCTGTTGTCATTACTAATTTTGGCCTTGAATTTATTTACAAGATCATCAAAACTAATTGGTAAAAAATCGTTCAACTTATCACCAAAAACGTCAGTCTTATCGAAATCTAAAAGGTTCTGCTGTACATAGGTATTCATTTCAGCACAGCTCTCCCACACTCTGCTAAATACAGCACGTTCATCATCAGTTTTTAACTGCTGCATCAGTTTAGCTTTTTCTATCTCGTGCTTTTCTAATTGCTCACCTCTGGAATTCATTATTTCAAAGTAATGATTAAGATCTATATCCTTAGGCACAGTATAACGAATAATTTTTACATTATTTCTAAAATACTTAATAAATTCTTCTTTCTTGACCGTGCCTTTTTCAACTATATCCTTAACAGCAGTCTTAGCATACTTGTAACCGTTTTTGATTCCAGAATCTGTTGCAGCTGGCGGAAAACTAATATCGTCCTTCCAATCTTTTAGTATGGGTATAGCACTTATTGTCTCATCAGATTTCTTTCGGGCTCTATAAGCGAGAATACCCGTTGGTTCAATGCCGAGTACCCCAAGTAGAATACGAATAGTAGTCAAACGCTGTTGCCCATCAATGACCTCATATACATTGTCCCCTTCTTTGTATGACACCAAGGTTCCAATGTAATAACATTTGTTGGAGTCTTTTTCACAAGCATCGTAAATATCCTGTACCAAAACTTTTATTTCTTCTTCTTCCCAGGCATAATTTCTCTGATATATTGGAATCTCATAGGTGACTATATCCATGCCCATAAACAGCTGATCTATTGACATTTCCTCAAGTGGTAATTCATTCTTTGCCATAAATATAACCTCACGTTGTAATGTATTTCAGTTCCTTAAAGAAGTGTAGATAGTTCTTATATGTGTCGGTTTCTTCATTTTTGTCATCTACATCCGAATCATTTATTATTTTCTTTATAGGTATCAACATATCTGCCATCTTTCCAAGTAGAATACTCGGAGAATCCGATTCTGAAATAATTTTGTAGATATTAAAACTGTTTTTTATCCCACTTTTACTTGGGGTACCTGCAATATAGTTTTGTGCTACCAGCCAGCCCACATTGACATACTGAGCTCGCATAGAATAAGCCCATATAAACGCAAAATTTACAAATTGTTCGAGAAAACTAGTATCCTCTGGTGTGGGTTTTGCTGGGCAAAATCGATCAACATAAAGTAAAACTGCGGTGTCAAACATAAGTCTGGTTACTTTATTTCCGGTACCATTCTGATACTCAGTCTGGTCTAAGGTTCTAACTATTCTATTATCATTAATATAATATCCTTCATACTTGTCGTTATTCTTTATATCCGACAAAATGTCATAGTAATGCTTGGCATACTCAAAGAACGGTTTCCCGGCAATTATTGGTGTATCAACCTGAAATGGACTTATTTCCTGCATCCCTACAACAAATCCAACATATGATTTGTTTAACTCATCTGCATATGCATATGCCCCTTTATAGAACTTTGCGTAAGGGTGCGAATCGTTAGAATTGACTCCCTTAAAAATATCGATATTATGCTCAGTAAGCTCAGTAGGACGGTTACCTTTGATCCATTCTTTCAAGCGGTATAAATAATCATTAAACAGTTTTGCCAACGTTTTCTGATCCAGATCTTCCCACATTTTGACTATTTTTTCAGTTTCATAGGCGTCTAGACTGTCCATTTCCCGTAAATGATATGCTTTCAGCAAATCATGCGGATATAGCGCCTTACCTCTCGCATTTTGCGAATCAAAGAACTGAAACGCCTCCGATATATCATCTGTAATGACCACAATCATTTCACAGTTTTTCTTAACATATTCAGAAAACGATTTGCTCTCATCTTTTAATAGGTTTTCAACTCTCCTTCTTAAAGCTCGATAATTATTTATTATATTAAACAAATTATGCGTATTTTCGGCCATTTCCTCACCAAGAAATGGAATAGATACATTTGGCTCCAAGCACTTCAACAGCAAAGAAAACGTAATGGTCCTTTGTTGTCCATCTACAATGTTATAAAAGTCATTTTCCTTATGTAAGATCAATGTGCCTACACGATAGTTTTCTTTATTGGATTTCATAGCATCCATTATGTCATCCATCAGCTGATTCGCATTTTTGGCTTCCCACTTATACGGTCTCTGGTAATACGGTATCGTAAGTTTCCCAAAAGGTTTGTCCTTTTCTTTCCCCAATTGGGTGAATTTGCCGTTAATCAACAGATCTCCTATTTTTGTGATACCAAGCTCTAATCCTTTTGCCATTCTACCAACCTCTTCAATTATGCCTTTGTTATATAAAAAAGGGGAACACATTGCTCCCCTTTTGAAATTATATCATTATTTCGATTCTCTGTGTGTAAATTTACGACAATTTTTCTTATGCATGCGTTTGCATTCAGGAACACCATCTTGAATCTCCTTTACAGACAACTTAAGCATCTAATCTCCACGAGTAACTATTAAATCATACTCTGGTTGATTGGCGCCATATTGAACAGATACATGAATACCATATCTGGCAAACTGTGCCCTCAGCCGCCACATCAATATGTCGTGAACCTACTTTTTTGCCTTGCTTACGGTTTCTCCTTTAAATCACCTATTCCCAGTGCCTTCACTTTAATACTTAAATGAATTATTCACCGTACACATTATTACGCTTATAAATATCTATATATTCTTTTATTCATCCTTTTGTCACAAGATTAAAAATGCTATCATCTTAATATACAGATCAAATTGGAGACAGTAATCATGAACTTTAATGACGTAAAAAAAGAAGTAATCCAATTCACAGCAGATAGAAACTGGGATCAGTTTCACTCACCTGAAAACCTCGCAAAGTCCATTGTCATCGAGGCAGCGGAACTCCTTGAATGCTTTCAGTGGAGCAGCACTGAATATGATATTAATGCAGTTAAAG
>JAEEGL010225076.1_pt1 | contig 10586 bp, 5 predicted proteins | sample 9134231 | NCBI WGS metagenome assembly JAEEGL01 (sample SAMN16246548, study PRJNA631951) | gut metagenome | biome: gut microbiome; feature: rumen; material: fiber-attached | host: Bos | place: Iran: Karaj | collected 2018-10
GCCCAAGAGGTGTTTTCGGCTAATACGGGCACCCATACGGAGTCAATAAGGTCAATGCCGTTGCCGTCGTAAAGTGCGATAAATACCTTTTCATCCGGATTGATTCTAGCAGAGAGATGCGTTCCGCCCTTCAACGGGTTGCTGTTCAGGTACAACAACAAATGCTGTCGAGCCGTGATCGCCGTGCGTTTCTCTTCATTTGGCAGTGGGCTCATCATCTGAATACGTTCAGGAGCAGATAGAGTAGGGGACAGCACCAATGTATCCGTAGCGATGTACATACCTCTCACATTATACGTGGAGAAAGATATGTTTTCCAATTCTACCCATGGTCTGTGCTCACCGTATTCATCAAGAATACTTGAAGTGTTTTTGGTCAGCACCTCGTTGATTTTGATGTTCTTGGCACCTTGTCCAAACATCACGAGGCTCACCATCCACAAGACTCCAATCGTGATTGCAATTCTTTTCATTAGGTGTATTATTAATAAAGTTTTATTTTATCCACAACAAAAGAGCACTATTATCTGTGCGGTAAATATTCTCAGAAACATACTCAACGGATATACCGTGGAATAGCCGATGGCGGGGGCCTCCTTGCTGCAACACTGATTGGCATAAGCCAATGCTGGAGGATCTGTGTAGGCACCTGCCAACATACCCATAATGGTGAAATAATTGAACTTATATTTGTACCTGGAGACAGGACCGATTATTAAAATAGGTATGACTGTAATTAAAAATCCGGTAAAGACGTATTTCAAGCCATCGCCGGCAATTACCGTCTCCCAGAACCCGTTGCCGGCTTTAATGCCGACACTTGCTAAGAATAAGACGAGTCCAATCTCGCGTAACATCATATTCGCACTGGTGGTAGTGTATGTGACCAGTTTGAAACGGTAGCCAAACCTACCGATTAGTATGGCGATGATAAGAGGACCGCCAGCGAGACCCAACTTGAGCGGTACAGGCATACCTGGGATGGCGAACGGTAATGTTCCGAAAATAATTCCCAGCATGATGCCGATGAAGATAGTCGCAATATTAGGAGCATTAAGGCGGTTCAGAGAGTTACCCATGATTTCAGCCACACGTTCAACATTATCTTCCGGTCCAACCACCAAGATACGGTCGCCAATATGGAAATGGTGGTTACGGCCGGCAAAAATATCCATTCCTTGACGTGTGATACGGGTGACATTTACGCCATATACACTTGAAAAATGCATTTTGCCCAATGTCTTTCCGTTCATCGAGGGACGTGTCACCACAATTCTACGAGCCACCATGGGCTTCTTTTCCAACTCCACATTCCAGTCTGCCTCAATCTCAGGACCGATAAACGCTTTGATGGGTTCAGCGTCTGCCTCAGCGCAAACAATCAGTAATTCGTCGCCCATTTCAAATACGGTGTCTCTGTTCGGGATAGAGACTTGACCGTTATGAAGTATGCGTGAACACACGAAGTCACGGTTTAGGAAGTCACTGATTTGAAGTAATGTGCGTCCTGCCAAATAAGAGTTGGCTACTTTGATGTGCATCTTATTGGGCTTGGCGTGGGGATTGGCAGCCTCTTCTTCTTGTAACTGCTTTTCCTCATTGTCCAAACTTACTCTGCAAATATATCTGACTGCAACGGTAGCAAGAATAATACCTACAACGCCCAACGGATAGGCACATGCATAGCCCGAGGCTATTTGTGGCGTTTCAGTCGGGAAAACAGTTGTTAACGCTTCAGATGCGGCACCCAAACCTGGAGTGTTGGTTACGGCACCGTATAGCGTACCGACCAGCATAGGCAATTGGCGATTGTCTGATGTGTCGAAGAACAAATAATAGCATCCGAACATGATGCCGATATTCAACAATATGAGACAAATGGCCATTAAATTTAATGAAATGCCGCCCTTGCGGAAACTTTCAAAGAATCCGGGTCCCACCTGAAGACCTATCATGAACACGAACAAAATCAATCCGAAATCCTGACAGAAGTTTAAGATGCTAATAGGTGCGGTAAACCGAAAATGGCCAGCCAAAATGCCGACAAAGAGCACGAAGGCGACTCCAAATGATATGCCTGCTATCTTAATCTTTCCCAAGTATACACCGACAGCGATAACGATCGCATAAAGCAATGCGATATGTGCTATGGAATCCGTGGATGTGAAAAGTTCGTAAAACCAATTCATACTAAACCCAAAATTGAGTGCAAAATTACTCAAAATTGCCCGCCCGTGCTAATTTTAGCACAGTTTTTTTATGTCTGAGCATAAAGTTTTTGTTTTTTTCACTGTTGAGTTTTTTTTTCTTATCTTTTATTTTTTTATTTGGATAAAAAGTCTTATTTTTGCATGTCATAATAAGTGCTATTTATAACAGACTTCTGTTTGTTAACCATTGTTCTTAAAGACGATTATTTTTAACTTATATAATAACACTATGTCAAACAACAAAGAAAAACTCTTTAGCGAGTTTCCTGCACCTACAACACAAGAATGGCTTGACAAAATACAAGTTGACTTGAAAGGAGCAGATTTCAACAAGAAACTCGTGTGGAGAACCAATGAAGGTTTTAATGTACAACCTTTTTACAGACGTGAGGACGTTTTGAAACTGAAGACACCTGACTCATTGCCTGGTGAGTTCCCGTTTGTTCGTGGAAATCACAAGGACAATAACGTTTGGTATGTCAGACAGGACATCGTCGTCAAAGATGCCAAGGAAGCAAACCAAAAGGCTTTGGATATCCTCAATCGCGGAATCGACTCTCTCGGATTCTCGATTCCAGGTGACAAGGTGGAGTCTGACTTCATCAACACACTCTTGGAAGGCATCCGATGCGATATTGTGGAGGTGAACTTCAGCACTTGTAAATGTCACACTGTAGAACTGGCTAAGATCCTCGCTGAATATTTCAATGCTAAGGGGTATGACAAAGCCAAAGTCGTTGGCTCCGTCGATTTTGACCCGATTGAAAAGATGGTAATGAAGGGCAAAGACACTACTGCTTTGTTAGAAGTGACTCCCGAACTGATTGCCGCATTGAAAGATTATCCCAATTTCCGTTGCATCACCGTCAATTCTGTATCATTGAATAATGCCGGTGCTTACATTGTACAAGAATTAGGTTATGCCTTGTCATGGGGTAATGAATACATGCAAATGTTGACTGATGCCGGTATTGATGCTGACACTGCTGCCAACAACATCAAATTCAACATGGGCGTGTCGGAGAACTATTTCATGGAATTGGCCAAATTCCGTGCCGCACGTATGTTGTGGGCTCAGATAGTGAAGCAGTATGAACCGAAGAATGATGATTCCTGTAAGATGATTGTCAATGCGACCACATCTCGATACAACCAAACTGTATTTGACAGCCATGTGAATCTTCTTCGCAGCCAGACCGAAGCCATGAGCGCTGCTCTGGGAGGTATTCATTCAATGGTAGTCACACCGTTTGACGCTCCGTATGAAACCCCGACCGATTTCTCAGAACGTATCGCCCGCAATCAGCAACTTCTTCTGAAAGAAGAGTGCCATTTTGCTCAAATTGTCGATCCGGGTGCAGGTTCTTATTATATTGAGCATCTGACCGACAGCTTGGCTCAGGAAGGATGGAAGATTTTCCTGAAAGTCGAAGAAGAGGGTGGCTTCCTCGCCAGCGTGAAAGCCGGAACTATTCAAGACGACATTAATGCGACAAACATTAAACGTCATGGAGATGCCGCCAAACGTAAGGAGTTCTTGCTCGGAACTAACCAATTCCCCAATTTCACAGAGAAATCCGACGGCAAGCGTGCAGAGAACACTACATGCTGTTGCGCTCATAAAGATGAACAAGAGTCTGCATTCAAGAAAATAGAGAGCACTCGTATGGCTGCCGATTTCGAGGATTTGCGCATACATACCGAGGAAGCGAAGACTCCTGTCGCATTCATGCTTACTATTGGAAATCTGGCCATGCGCCAGGCACGTGCACAGTTCTCTTGCAACTTCCTTGCTTGTGCCGGTTACAAAGTGATTGACAACCTCGGTTTCAAGACCGTGGAAGAGGGCGTTGACGCTGCTCTCGCTGCTGGTGCTGATATCGTGGTGATTTGTTCGAGCGATGATGAATATGCAGAGTATGCCATTCCGGCATTCAAGTATCTTGACGGCCGCGCAATGTTTGTCGTGGCTGGCGCTCCAGCATGTATGGAAGACCTGAAGGCCGCTGGCATCGAGAATTTTGTACATGTACGTTGCAATGTGCTTGAGACCCTGAAAGAGTATAATCAGAAATTAGGTATTTAATGTAGTTAGTAACAAATCACAGTCATGAGAAAGAATTTTAAAGATATTGATATATATGCCGGGATAAACCCCGTGAATGGGACTGAATGGATTGAGGCTAACGGCATCAAACCTAATTGGAAAACCCCTGAGCATATCGAAGTAAGACCCGTCTATACGAAAGAGGATTTAGAGGGAATGGAACACCTTGATTATACCGCAGGTATTCCCCCTTATCTTCGTGGTCCGTATTCTATGATGTATCCCTTCCGTCCTTGGACCATCCGCCAGTATGCCGGTTTCTCCACTGCAGAAGAATCAAATGCGTTCTATCGTCGTAACCTGGCATCCGGACAGAAAGGTCTGTCGGTGGCGTTTGACCTGCCGACACACCGCGGATATGACCCTGATAATGCCCGTGTTGTGGGTGATGTGGGTAAAGCTGGCGTGTCTATCTGCAGCGAAGAGAACATGAAGGTGCTGTTTGCCGGCATTCCTTTGAACAAGATGTCTGTGTCTATGACCATGAACGGAGCCGTGCTTCCCATCTTGGCATTCTATATCGTTGCCGGACTGGAGCAGGGCGCCAAACTCGAAGAGATGGCTGGTACTATCCAGAATGATATTCTTAAGGAGTTCATGGTGCGTAATACTTATATCTATCCGCCCGCATTCTCAATGAAAATCATCGCCGACATTTTTGAGTACACATCTCAAAAGATGCCGAAGTTCAACTCGATTTCTATCTCTGGTTACCACATGCAGGAAGCAGGTGCCACTGCTGATATTGAGTTGGCTTACACATTGGCTGACGGTATGGATTATTTGCGCACCGGTGTGAACGCCGGCATTCCTGTCGATGCATTCGCACCGCGTCTGTCATTCTTCTGGGCTATCGGTATGAACCACTTTATGGAAATAGCAAAGATGCGTGCAGGCCGTTTGTTGTGGGCGAAGATTGTCAAAAGTTTCGGTGCCACCAACCCCAAATCTTTGGCTTTGCGTACACACTCTCAGACATCAGGTTGGTCTCTGACCGAGCAAGACCCGTTCAACAATGTAGGTCGTACTTGTATCGAGGCCATGGCTGCTGTGCTGGGTCATACGCAGTCACTTCACACCAATGCGCTTGACGAGGCCATCGCCCTTCCTACTGACTTCTCAGCCCGTATCGCCCGTAACACACAGATTTACATCCAGAATGAGACCAAAGTGTGCAAACAAATTGACCCGTGGGCTGGCTCCTACTATGTGGAGACGCTGACCAATGAGTTGGTACACAAGGCATGGGAGCATATTCAGGAGATTGAAAAACTGGGTGGTATGGCAAAAGCTATCGAGACAGGTCTGCCAAAGATGCGTATCGAGGAAGCTGCCGCCCGTACGCAGGCACGTATAGACTCTGGTGTTCAGACCATTGTCGGTACCAACAAGTATCGTTTGGATCATGAAGATCCGATTGACATCCTTGAGGTGGACAACACCGCCGTGCGTAAACAGCAGGAAGAAAGTCTTGCTGAGGTTCGCGGCGCACGCGATGAGAAGGCTTGCCAAGAGGCATTGAAAGCCATCACCGACTGTGTGCGTGACTTCAAAGAAGGTCGTAAGAGCGAGAATAATCTGCTTGACCTTGCTGTCAAGGCCGCACAACTCCGTTGTACTCTTGGTGAAATTTCAGATGCCTGCGAAGAAATCGTGGGCCGTTACAAAGCAGTAATCAGAACAATTTCAGGCGTGTATTCATCAGAAAGCAAAAACGACTCAGACTTTGAGAAAGCCTGTGCGTTGACAGAAGAGTTTGCGAAGAAAGAAGGTCGTCGTCCGCGTATTTTCGTCGCTAAAATGGGACAGGACGGACATGATCGCGGCGCAAAGGTCGTGGCTACAGGTTATGCCGACTGCGGATTCGACGTGGATATGGGACCGTTGTTCCAGACTCCTGCCGAGGCTGCGCGCGAGGCCGTTGAGAATGATGTGCACATTGTTGGTGCATCTTCTTTGGCTGCCGGTCATAAGACCCTTATTCCGCAACTGATTGAGGAACTTCATAAATTGGGACGTGATGACATCATGGTTATCGCTGGTGGTGTTATTCCCGCTCAGGACTATGATTTCCTCTATAAAGCCGGTGTGGCTGCCATTTTTGGCCCTGGCACAAGCGTGGCGAAAGCCGCTTGCGAGATGATGAATATTCTTTTGGACAAAGAATAATTCTGATTATTAGACAGCTAAAAAATAGAGTGGGGGAGACCTCACTCTATTTTTGTTATTCATAAATTGCAAGTCTTTAATACAACGGCCCGAAAGTCTGGCATGCTCGATAGTCAGCACCTTCTTTGTCCATGCCAAATGCATTCCATGCTGCAGGACGGAAGATGTCTTTATCCGCAATGTTGTGCATACAAACAGGTATGCGCAGGATGGAACATAACGAAATTAAATCGGCACCAATATGGCCATATGCAATTGCGCCATGATTAGCTCCCCAATTATTCATTACAGAATAAACATCTTTGAATGCATCTTTTGTAACGTCTAAACGTGGTGCGAACCATGTAGTGGGCCATGTCGGATCAGTGCGCTTATCGAGAATGTCATTTACTTCGGGGTCCAACTCAACAGTCCACCCCTCTGCCAGTTGCAAGACTGGCCCCAATCCATGTATCATATTCAGACGAAGCATCGTCATGGGCATTCCGCCACGTGTAAGAAAATGTGACGAGAAACCGCCCCCACGGAAATAGTCACGGTCTGCGGGCATCCAATTTGTCGCTTTTAGACATGCCTTCATATCTGCATCAGTCATCTCCCAATGCGTTTTCATCGTTGGCTGTCCGTTGGCGTCGCTCATGGCTCCTGTCGCGTCAAGTGTGGTGGCACCGCTATTGATAAGATGGATAAAGCCCTGATTGGCAGCACCTTGAGGCTGTTTACCCGTGACACGCTCCACCGCATTCGGGCTCCAATAAGTACGTATATCGCTGAACATAACTCCTTTGTTTGTCAGTAAATGTCCGAAAAGCATTGATATTCCATTGAGAAAATCGTTTTCTGTAGCCAGGGTATAGGCTTCTCGAGGACCGTTCCAGTCAAATGATGTGCACATCATCGATTCGGGGAAATCAAAATTTGGCTTGTAATCGGTCCATTGACGTTGACCTTGTATCCCAGCGGCTATGGCATTGTGTCCGATGGCTTCTTCCTTATAACCCATGTCCGCCAGTTGTTTCGAGCCTTGCATCAAGTCGCGGATTATCATCATCGTTTTGACTGTAAATTCCCAGTCTTTATCTTTTTCTTCACGTTTTTTTCCTTTCCCTTTGCCGTTAAATGTCGTCATCGGAGTACCGGGGAAGAGGGGACGGTCTTCATTATAATCGTGTCCTTCGTTTGGTTTACAATATTTCTCTACCCATTTCATAGCTTGAGTGAATTCCTTCTGGTCGAAAATGTTAAAATCCACTCGACGTAATATCTCTACCAATGACACATATTCCGTGCGCATTCCAAGATAATGTTGCAGGAAGTCGGCATCGACAATACTTCCGGCTATGCCCATACATGTATTACCCAAGGAGAGGTATGATTTGCCTCTCATTGTTGCCACAGCTTGAGCAGATCGTGCAAAACGTAAAATTTTCTCAGCTACATCGTTTGGAATGCTGTTGTCATCAATATCTTGCACATCATGTCCATAGATGCCGAAAGCCGGAAGTCCTTTTTGAGCATGTGCAGCGAGTACGGCAGCCAAATAGACGGCGCCTGGGCGTTCTGTACCATTAAATCCCCAAACGGCCTTTGGATAGTATGGGTTCATGTCCATTGTTTCTGAACCATAACACCAACATGAAGTAACTGTAATTGTCGCACCAACGCCTTCACGCTCGAACATTTCAGCACATGCCGCAGATTCGGCAACACGGCCGATAGTAGAGTTATAAACAATGCATTCAACAGGACTTCCATCACCATTTCTTAAATTTGATGAAATCAGTGACGCGACAGCTTTGGATAAATTCATCGTTTTCTCTTCAAGGCTTTCACGAACACCGCCTTGACGTCCGTCTATAGTCGGACGAATTCCAATTTTAGGATATTTGTTCATAAAGTAGATTATATAGTTTGTTTTGATTTGTGATGCAAAGATAATCTTTTATTTTCATTTTATATACGATATAATCATTTTTCTACTTTTTCTTTATCTTGATAGGGTATTAATAAATAAACAACAAAATAATATTTTACACACCCTATTTATCATAATGCTGATTATGTTGAATTTAGACAAAGATGCTGGTTAAGTAATAACTCTCTAAATTATGATAAATAGAAAATATGGAGACATAATCTAAAACTTGTTGAAATTTTGGTTTTTTCGAATAATATATTTAATTTTGCTGAAAATTGAAATTTTTGAGAACTTTAGTTGAATATGAATGAATATATACAAGGCAAAGGCGCTCGTGTAAATAATTTAAAAAATATTGACATCGAGATACCCCGTGACAAACTTATAGTTGTCACAGGTGTCAGTGGCAGCGGAAAATCTTCATTGGCATTTGACACCTTATATGCTGAAGGACAAAGAAGATATGTAGAAAGTTTGTCATCATATGCCCGGCAGTTTTTGGGAAGAATGTCCAAACCTGAATGTGATTATATCAAAGGACTTCCTCCAGCTATTGCTATCGAACAACGCGTTATTAGCAGAAATCCACGTTCTACAGTAGGAACCTCAACCGAAATCTATGAGTATTTGCGGTTGTTATATGCACGTATAGGTAAGACGTATTCACCAATAAGCGGTGAATTGGTCAAAAAGCATACAACAGAAGATATCCTTGAAAAAATTCAATCTTTTACCAAAGGAACCAAATTTTGTATTCTTTCCCCTTTAAAACCGTCACCAGATCGCACACTGGAACGACAATTACAAATGCTGATTCAGCAAGGATATACAAGAATATATTATAAAGGTAATTATATACGGATAGACGATTTTCTGGAAACAGAAAACTTAACAAATATTAATATTAAAGAGGTCTTCCTGTTAATAGACCGTTTATCAGTAGATGACGCTAAAGATGTCGTTTCCCGTACCATTGACTCAGCGGAAACTGCTTTATATGAAGGCGACGGCGAGTGTCGGCTTATGTTCTTACCATCTAATCTTTCATACGATTTTTCCACACGGTTCGAGGCCGATGGTATTCATTTTGAGGAACCAAACGATAATATGTTTTCGTTCAATTCCCCCGTTGGTGCATGTCCTGAATGTGAGGGCTTTGGCAGCGTGATCGGAATTGATGAGCGGTTGGTCATACCTAATAGCACTCTTAGTGTCTATGATGGTTGTGTACAATGCTGGCATGGTGACAAAATGAAAATGTGGCAGGATGAGTTCTGCCGAAGGGCTGCCATCGATAACTTCCCCATTTTCAAACCATATTATGAATTAAGCCGAAAAGAAAAAGACTGGCTTTGGCATGGTTTACCTTCTGATAGTAAACGCGACCCACAAGATCAGGTGTCAATTGATGCTTTTTTCCAAATGGTCAAAGACAACCAATACAAGATACAATATCGTGTCATGATGAGCAGATATCGTGGCAAGACGATCTGTCCTGTATGCCATGGTTCACGGTTGAAAAAAGAAGCCAGTTATGTGAAGATTGCTGGCAAAAGCATTACCGACCTGGTGGAAATGCCTATATGGGCCTTAAAAGAATGGTTTGACCATCTGGAACTTGAAGAACATGATGCTATCGTTGCCAAACGTGTTTTGACAGAAATCAACAACCGCCTTCAATTCCTTATGGATGTGGGACTTAACTATCTTACATTAAACAGACAGTCTAACTCGTTGAGCGGTGGAGAAAGTCAACGTATCAACCTTACTACCTCATTAGGCAGTTCCTTGGTGGGTTCTTTATATATACTAGACGAACCGAGTATAGGATTACACAGCAGAGATACAGACCGCTTAATTCATGTCTTGCGCGAGTTGCAATCATTGGGCAATACTGTGATGGTTGTTGAGCATGACGAGGAGATGATGCGCGCGGCTGATTACCTGATCGATGTCGGCCCTGAGGCAGGCCGACTGGGAGGTGAAATCGTCTATCAAGGTAATATTAAGGAGATAAGCAATGAGGTCGCTGCAAAATTTGACAAAAGCCACACCATCAAGTGCTTGGCTGGTAAAGAAAGCATTCCTGTACCTGAGACTCGTCGTAGATGGAATCAATCCATCGTGTTGAAAGGCGCGCGGATGAATAATCTGAGAGGAATCAATGCCGTTTTTCCTCTCA
>JAEEGL010666705.1_pt1 | contig 10586 bp, 9 predicted proteins | sample 9134231 | NCBI WGS metagenome assembly JAEEGL01 (sample SAMN16246548, study PRJNA631951) | gut metagenome | biome: gut microbiome; feature: rumen; material: fiber-attached | host: Bos | place: Iran: Karaj | collected 2018-10
ACCAAACGCGACATCCCCCGACCCAGCTCACGAAGAACTGAATCGGGGGATGCTCATATAATACCGTCTACGCTCAACGGTTTGTCCGTTGATACATCCACTACTCCCTGCAGTTCTCCGCAGGGTCTTTGCTTCTTACGTCATCCTTCATACATCTTCAGCTCTTCTTCACCCACACAACAGGGCACACGCCTCCCATATCCCAGAAAACCTCCGAATCCAAAGTCCATGAGGTAAGCCGGTATTCCCGTATATTCCGAATGATAGCCCTGTCTCATTTCTCGTTATTATTTCTTGTTCCTATTGTGCTCGATGTTTTCCCCATCAAGTTTATCTTCTTGTCCTGTTTACCGCTATGTCATAGCGGTGTATCACCATTCCCTGCGGTTTTCCGCAGGGATTCTCATCACACATCATCACTTCACTAAAATAGAGTATCATCACGTAATTCATCCCTCTTCTGTCTGTTCCAATTAGAGTCCTTCGCTCCCCTCATATCCTCAATGTTTGCGTTATGCTCATTTTTCTATATGCTTTGGCCTAAATGTAGCAAGTCGCAAGACACATAAAAAGACAAGAGTTGCCTCTATTATCCCATAATCTTGCGGGATATAGAAAGCATGTGCCACATAATTGCGAATATTACGTCCCTTGGGAGTAAAAACATATTCAAAGAACTCTATATCCTCTACAGAGAACACTTCAGTCTCAGATGCTTCCTTAAGCAAAGCATCTAAAAGCACTTGACTTGTGCTATAATCGCGTCCAACTTTGGTCACATGACCTCCATAGTCCCCTACCATATCTCGCAGAATACCTTCAAATCTTACAGAGAGTACGTCTGTAGGAATGCGCCAGTCGGTAGTCTTCCTTTGCAAGAATCGCTGGTACTGATTTATCAGAGCCTTTAACCCATAGTCTATCTGTGAGAACCACGAAGCAACAACTACCTGGTTTGAACGGGGGTACTCTATCGGAGAACCAAAGTAAGTACTCTTCAACATCCAGCGTTTCAACTTGGAGTATGTCAATTGCTTGGATTTAATAGCAGTCAAGATAACATCCAGTACGACGTTTCTCACAATATTCAACAACCAGACTTCATACTTTTGTCTTTGTTCAAAGTCTTTATCTGCCCTTCTTGTATTGCCATTTATGTCTTTCAATTTATTAGCAATTCCAAGATCTTCAAGTGTAGTATCCTTTTCCGGCATTAGTTCTTGTATCTTTTGATATGAGGGGAACAAGAAACGAACGGGCTTAGATAAATTCAACAACAGCCAACTCAGCTCTCCTTCTATCATTTCCTTTTTCAGTGCTTCGAAATACTTTACCACTTGTTCATCAGTCTTTTTCTGGTACTTAAAATGCGGGAAAACCAATCTCTTCTTGTTCTCACGAAAGGCTATCTCAGCAGCATTGCGTTTCTTCGTCAAGCCAGCTTCCTGATAAAAAACCATCGCCTTTTCTAAATGAACCTCATTCATATGAGGTATGGCAATATTATTCGGGTCCGTTGACGGATCTTTCAATTGTTCCATTTCCATATCCCCCATAGATTCATAGAAAAAAATCTTGTATGGTTTACCTGCACTTTGCAACTTAGATGAATAGAACAATCCTACTTCACAACATCCTTCGCGCCAGCTGTCTTTTGCCAGGGGTAATAACTCCTTACATAAAATGGACAACTTCTCTGATTCACTGGCAGCAAAGAAATCCACGTTTTTTGCCTTTCTTATACACACCAGCTTTGTGCGATATCCATAGTCAGATTCCAACATTCGCCATAGCAACAACTTTACATCGTCTTTCCTATATTTGATTCTTTGCGACAGAGCCAGTAATACTTCTAGCGCATCATCAGCATTATATGGATAGTCGTCTTTATCTTCAGGCAACAAATCCTCAATAACATCTATAAGTGAATCAAGCGCTCGCTGAGCATATTGATTATTACTTGATAGAAGATAGGCGAAATAAGCGTATCTGTATTTCAGCAAAAGATTTGCAGTCCCTTTTATCCGGCTATCAAAGTACGCCGTAGCCTCTGTCTTATCAATCACAAAGTTCTCATCCTCAACTATCCGCTCTATCTTCCACCACGACAACAATTCTAGCCTCGCTCTCGGTTGTTCCTCTGGCGAAAACTCGCTATATGGAAACATACTATCAATATGCTCCTCGTCGTTCTTCTTTTCAAGGTATTTGTATAACTCGTTTAGTGTTACCATAGCATTTACTTACACTCTGACATCGCATACCTCAATAATTATCAAACGTACTGATTTACCCTTTTATACGCCCCCATCTTGGCGAGCAGTTCGTTAAACTTCTCTATCCTTTCCTGCTTCATTTTTCCAGCATTCAATGCCTTCCTATTTGCCTTCAGCCAATTCAAATGGTCATGTTCCTCTATTCGATGTTTAGAAGGATTCCGCTTATTGGTCTCAATAAAAGTCACCACCTCATTATATCTTGCAAGCCATCTCTCGTCCTGTGTCATATCATTGCTCTGAAATCCCCTATTCATTCCTAACCACTGTAGTAATAAGCTCCGTCAGATACCTTGGGCGTCCTTCTCTATTCCAGACCTCCAGCTCTGCCTCCACCTTATTTTTATCAAAACCAACCTCAGACTTTTCGACCATCGTCAATCCCATCCTCTTCAAAAGCCCTCGCATTTCCTCAGAAGTCTTATCTCCATAATGCTTAATTCTACATCTCTCAACGGCTTCCGCAGAGAACGATTTCATTTTTTTCAATTTCCCGACCAAATCCTCCATTCCGTCTTCAGGAAAAAACATCCTCCCCTGCTGACAAAGATCATACACCAATTGGTTTGCCTCCTTATCATGTCGGAAATAAATCCGTTCTACACCAGCACAGTTATTCAAGTCCCCTAACCGCGTCATGTCAAGAGCGAATGCTGATTGGCAGCCAGGTCTGTTAAAATACTGCATTCCTAATGGCTGCGGAACATCCAATCCACGTTTCCGATAGTTAGGTTGCTCCCACCGATAAAAAGATCCATAAGCCTGATCCTTACTTGGCTTTACTAAATTATACTTTCCGTCTTTATAATTTGTTATGGCAAAAAATGCTGCTACCCACTTGTTGTTAGTCATATCTAGAAAAGGCGTGGCAATACCATAATGCTGGGCCAAGCCCTCAAACTGAACCTTCAACCAAAAATGAATACCAAATTTCCCTATCACTATCGGACGATTAATCAGTTCTACAATAATTGGATGTTTTCGAAGAATGCACTCCAACTCCGCCGTTTGTAATCTTGAAGACAATAGGGCCTTTTCATCTGCTGAACGCAGTATCGAAGGCTTACATTCTTTGTAATCCCTACTCTCCCCTCGGTATAGAGTAAATGCGGTAGGCCCTGTCGGAAAGAGCACCATCACGTTCGGATTCTCCTGACTCTGCACTGTAAAATAATGGCCTGGCTCCTTTATCCGATAGAGCCATTGCCTCTTTTCTGATAAGGGATACTTCCTGATGCCATTGTTCTCCGCCTCACATTCAGCAAGACTCTCCATAATATCCAAGATAGTCGGATACTCTACTAACGTACGCGCGTCAGGTTTGTTTCTGTATTTCCCCCAATCAATTACAATTGCGTTGCGAATTGCTTCTCCCACTGTTTCATCACCTCCAAAGCCTCATTGCCTTTCCCTTGCTCCATCAACACAATAGCACGCATAGTTTCCGACTGTTTCGCTATTATATGATTCTTTTCATACCATGCTAACTCGGTTGCTCTATGCAGATATTCATTTGCCAAACTCAATTTTCCAAGTTTATATAAGCAGTAACCAGTATGATATTTCGACAATGCTGCATAATGCCTACAATGCAAATGATTAGCAAGACATCCTACCTCAGAGTAAGTTTTGATAGCATTCTTATAATCTTGACAACACTCCAAGAACTCTCCATGTTTCATATAAGCCGAGACCATAGTATGCTCATTGCCCGTCTGTATAGCAAATGCCAAATAACAATCAATAGCCTCCTTTATCTTTCTATCGTTAGAGGCTGGCTGTTTTTTCCAATATTCTATTCGGGCAATATATGCATTTATAACACAGTTTTCATCTTTTGATGTAAGCATGTCATTTATCATATTGTCAGCCTCTAGCCACCGTCCAAGCAATATTAAATAAGGGATAATCTGTGGCCATACAATATCCTTTTGATTATCAGGCAAACAGTCAATAAAGGCCATCGCTTCATCACAAGCATTTTTCCTATTCACATCATCCCCTACTGCCAGTTGCTGCAATATTCTTTGCAACTTAAATGCATTGCTTTCCACTTCATTCATCCTCTTACCACGGATATTTACCAATTCCAATTACTAGTTCAGGACATTTTTCTATCAAAAACTTTCTATATTCAAATTCTTTACACATTTTCATCGCTACATGACGCTTTTCGTGGGCATCAAATTGTTCTTGAAAGATACACAATTCAGCATTTTTCACCAATTGTCCAAGTTCTATTTTCTTGCCTTCAATCTTGTCCAACACCACATTAGCCGTTGCCTCACTTTTCGGAAATCCATAGATACCCAGATGCAGACAATGATACAACTCCAACATAACTGGCACGTAATTTGTATGATATAAGCTCAGCAACAAACTATGGTATTTTGCCCAGTCTCTAAATCTAATAACCCCACTGTCATACACCCCATCACGATAAAGCGACAGTAGTGATAATCCCGCTTCAAGTACTCCCGATTTTGCAGCTTTTTCAAGATAGTCAACAGCCATATCGATGCTCCACTCTACTTCGTATGCCAGTCCTTTCGCCATTAGTCTTGCCAGTCTGAAGCATGCTATACCATTTCCTTTATCAGCGAATTCTTTATAATATTTCGAAGCAAGAACATAATCTGGTACATCATCATCTTCTAGCATCATAGCCATGTGTAACTTGGCATTTTCATCTTCCACTGGTTCTAAACTTGACAAAAGTTCGTCATAGTAACCTTCTGGAATTGGAGGAAAGGTATTCGTTGGAAAGAACCTTCCCAACCCTTCCTCAAAGAACGACCTCCAATAATTCCAATTTTTCTTATCAAGCAAGCCGCCTCGCAGTTGATGTAGTAAGTCCAACCTGTATATCAGTTTTTGTGGGCCTTCCTTCTCATTTGCACAGACATTGACAGCTATACATTGTAAGAAATCTCTGGTATCAAAGAATTCTACTATGTTTCCTTCCTCATAAATCGCATCACTATAAATCTCAGGTGCTACTCGTTTATCAATATGATAGGCTTTTCCTGTTACCAGACAAACATTTTTAATAATTCCTCCTTTTGAAGCCAATACTGTCGAGGTTTCACTTTGCTGCATTTTGCTATATATATGCTGAAATGACCTGACACTTCCCACTATTGCAGCATCAATCCCAGAGATAACCACTTGTTGCATTACATGCGGCCATAAACTCATCTGCTTATTGGCATCATAGTCTAAAGGAGCAACAAAGATATCCAAAGAATTACACTCACCCTTCAACATCTCTTCAAACTCCAAGTGCTTGCTTTTGGCTTTATATACTATACTAGAAGTTTTATTGATAGTAATCCTGCATACTGGTAAAGGGCAGATAATATGCGAGAAATCTAGATTCAAGATATTCTGAGTAATGGTTTCATATCGTTTTTCACCTTCTCCAACTTCCTTCTTTTTCTGATGAACAATAGGCTGTCCCGACTCATTTTTACCGTGATATGTTATCTGCCCTGCAGTTAACCTTCTGTCATGATGAATAGTCTGTATTCTAAAGTCCTCCTGTTTCTCTATTGTATAATCCCTGATGATGAAATCCTGACAAAGAAACATAAAGACCAATTCCAGCTGATTGCCATCCTTCAGCCTGGGAATTATTCGTATATAATCCTCACCGTCTTTTGTAATAGCAATCTCAGTTCTACAGTCCTTCATGTCCACTAAAGTTTTTTAAACCTTACTCATTCTTGACACCTTAAAATTCACCCATTATTCTCTTTCAATAGCAACTTTAACGCTTCTTGATATCCTTTTAGTTCTTTATTATCGGGAGTAAAACTCAGAGCATAAGTTACTTCACCTAAAAGATGCCTCACATAATTCTTCTTATCACATCCGATTTCTTGCAGATGATTATCTATTCCGAATTTATTAATAAAGTGCATCTTGCATCTTATTTCCCGTCTTTTACTCTTGGGGAGCTGGATTTTCTCATTAACAATGATACCAGTGACAATTTGTCTCTGATTCCTGAGCATTAACTTTGTCTTCTTATTATTAAGCAATAGTCCCTTTGGCTCTATTTGGCTTTTAACAAAGGTAACGAGTTCATCAGCATTAAAAATTCCAGAAAAAGCCATGTCATCGGCATAGCGAGTATAGAATATCTCACGTTCTTTGCAGTATTTGCATATCTTTTCATCTACGTCACGCATAAAGATATTAGACAAGCACGGACTAGTAGGCGCGCCTTGCGGGAGTTTTCCCTCAAGACAACACAGCAATGCTAGCAAATCAGATAACGGTTTAGTATAACCCATATCTCGAAAGATAGCCGATACCGATTCTTTTTTTATGGAGCCGAAGAAATCTGTTAGGTCAAGAGTGAGAACCATCGGGCGGTTTTTATGAAACCTCACATTATCCTTTATCTTTTTACCTGGCACATATGCTTTGGCATAGCCGCTAACTTGTACTTTATACAATATATGTTCAAGTATCCAGATTTGAATATCTTTAAGGTTTGGTAATGGTTCCCTGATTGGACGGAACTTTCCGTTTGGTTTCTTAATCTTATATTCCCAATAATATGCTTTATCAAACTGAGCTACAGAGCGTATATATTCGGCTTTGTAACCTACAAGCAATGAAAGATGCGTTGTGTTATAAATGACAGGGAGTCCCTTCTCTGCCAGTGGTCTGGCATAGTTCAGACATCGATCCACATAGCTTTGGTCATGTCCATTGTTTACTGCAGCAAGTGTAAACCTGCCAACATACTCTTCAAAATTCATCATCGGATCATTGAGGAGGGGAATAGCACACTATTCCCCGATTTGTTAGATATTTGAGGATATTTGTTTGTAAGGCGGCTATGGCCGACTTATGAACAAATATCCTCAATTGCTTGAAAGAATATACACTTACAGATAGCGCAGACATCGCACCTCCGTCAGTTTTTCAACTGAAATGTATCTCTCTATTTGTTCATTATTCAAAATGTTTTGGCAAATATACGTCATTTTCGCTAATCCTGGAAATTTGATATTCAATTTTTGGTCTTATCCATAGAAATTTAACATTTTTTGCACAAAAATCCTCTTGCAAGCGATTCATGATGGCAGTTCCCCGACCAGTCAATACCATTTTACCTTGAACAGTATGAACAAGTCCATCATTAGTCAGTTTTGCATACCACATACCAATCTCTGAGAAGTTTATACCCATCTTAACAAGTGGTGTAACATCAGAATTATAGTACACTGTACTCAGTAATTGATATAATAATTCTTTTTCGTTCTTTTTCATCTTGGGAAAGTTGCATTATTAGTTTTCCAATATACGGGAAAAGTATTGTTGGCACAACGTCCCGCGATTGAAACCAAGGCTTCACAATGTCCATACCCCAAATGAAGTCCTGATATCTTGCCACATATCACTTTTTCCATGTTATACATCCTAATTTTATGAGCTATATTTAGTGGGCTTGGATAATAATCAGTAATTTCTTTAGTATAAACTCTATAACAAAAAAGCCTCAATCCATGAGTTTGACTAGCAATTATTCCCTGGTTCATTGCCCATGCAGAAACACCTATTACGTCCGAAGGTCTAAGCACCTTATTTCGGGTTGCAAGATAGTTGCTAGTTGTTCTAAATGCATCGTAATAAGTCTTACCTGTTCCAACAAAGTCATCAATGAAGCAAACCACATCTCCTTGTTGATAGTTCTTTCGCACATCCCTTGCATTCTTACAATAAACAAACTTATCATTGTAATAACAAACCTCATCCATCTGCTGCATTTGAGCCATTAGCATGTCTCCGCTTTTTTGTTTCTTGATACAATAGCCCCGAGTATTCATTTTCTTCATTGGAACAATAAGAAGATGGTTGCAGTTTTGAAGTATCGTCTCTGATATGCAATAATACCCTGTCAGAAATTCTTCCACTAGATCAATGAGTGATATGCAATGAAAACGCCTCGTTAAATCCATAATAAGCTGAAACTCCATATCATTCAACTGTCCAAAAGAACGACAAAAATTGTCATATCTTTGTTTATTGACAGGAATAGTCATATCATCCCATCCTCTGTCTAAAAACAAGGAAGAGATTTGATTCAACCTGCCTAAGTCTAACAGTTTCTTTGCCATTTTGAAATATCGTCAACAATTCTATTTCCTCTCTATCACGACCTTATAGCATTTAGCATTTCTATACCACATGGTGTATTTAGGAGTGATGTCTACTCTTACCGCAGCCAAACCTTCTTTCCTCTCTGATACATCTTCCGTCGCGACTACCACATCATCTCCATATTTGTCTTCTGCCAGTATCGGCATATCTTCTTTCCTGACAATCAGCAAACTGCCCAGAAAGTCCCTAACGATATCTATATCGCTCAGATGGTCGTTCATTTCCAAATGGACTTTCATATAATCTGCACCAAGACACTTTTTGCCATCATAGTCAACTCGCATATGCATATAGCTGTGACTATCGAAGTCGATAACCACATATTTATCAGCCTCTTTACCTAGTATTTGTCCAACTGAAGTTTCTAATGATTTATAATTTACACTCAACGGATTCAATTTCATCTTTTGAAACGCAGCACACATCAAGTAACAGGAGCGCTCCTCAAATAGTTTGTTGACTATATGGAATAAATGTGAACCGTCCTCATCAATATTAAAGCTATTTACATACCCTTTGTTTATCAATGTCGAATATGTTCCTAATGCATCCAATCTTTGCATATTAATCAAATCCGGCTCAATCTGCTCACAATACATCCATTTTTTGTTGTAGAACACGCAGCAAATCTGGTAAATAAATGCATCCAAATGTGTCTTATCAATTTTAGCAGAGAAAATATCTGGAATGTTAGAGCAACTTCCTTTTTCTTTATTGCATTTCAGCAAGTCTCCAATAAAAAACATGCCTTTCTGCCACCATCTTAGACACGCTTCGTGATTAGTATCTGCTATATAGCCGAGTTTTTTTGTCTCATCAAAAATATGAATACAGCTATCATATATATTATCAAAGCTCGCCTCTTTGATTTGCGGATATAGAATGCTTAACTCTGAATTTCCCTTTAGCCAATTTGCATAGTTTAATAGCGCTGGTCTATATTTGTGGATTTCGTCCAACTCCTTTTCAGATGCAAATGCGGGCTCACTAGGAGATGGACACAATAACAGCATTATAGCAGTATATTTCTCTAGCATATCCTTTTCGGGCTCAGTACCAAACAAGTCATTACCCCTCCATACGCCGAAATCACTTCCGCCATAATTTATGCCTTTACACTTCACATATAGGAGTAATACTTCTGTAGCCTCTATAGGGTAAAGTCGTTCAAAAGATATGCTTCTATCAGCTAATAATGATTTGATTATCCCATAATTCCGTTTTGAAAAAAGATATGCTGCCATTAGGTAGTGTAACTCTCTTACATCCTTCCAAAGTTTTCGCACTTCTTTCCATGTATTGTGCTGACAATTCACATTGCCAGTTCTAATGAATGCTATATCAGACAAATGGGGAATAAACTTAAACGAGCGTGCCGATTGATCAACAAAGCGCTCAAAGAAAGCGAGATGTCCAGTCTCTGTCGCATGAATCACAGCAGCAACGACAAATCCAATTTCTTGATCTACAGGAATCAAGGCCTTGCTAAAAGCGCCAAGCCAACGCCATATTATTCTTTCCTCTATTTGCTTGTCCGGTTCTGACCGTGCATAATAACGTGCAAGCGACTGATAGAAAGATCTTGTTTTATAAATGGGCTCTGCATAACCAACAGTCCCCTTCTTTATAAATGTCTCTTTCCATTCTTTCTTTTCCTCTTGAGTTATCCCATCTACTATCGTCAAAATTTCCCATAGCAACTGTTCGTTCTTCTCTTTTATGGCATACTGAGCCAACTCTGCCAGCCTCTCATTATGCCTCGTTTCTATAACTTCATCATAAATTGACAGTTTATAGTACATCTCCCTTTTTTTCTGCTCTTTCCATTTTGCATCTTTCCAAAAAGCAAGACAACTCACCTTCCATCGATACTGATAAAAAGACTTCCGATGAGTCTGTGCTTTCTTTTCTTTCACGTATCTATTGCATATAAGCTGTAAAACTCTTGATGGTTTGTTGTATTCGAAGCACTGATTGATAATAACAATGGCTATAACAGCGTATATACTTGAACAGATTACTCCCAACCAATTTATAATAGCTGTTGGGACATATGGTAAACCATGATATTTGAACAACGTCGAGAATCCGATTAGTATCAGTACGGACACGACAATCCACGAGAACTTCTCC
>JAEEGL012116627.1_pt1 | contig 10586 bp, 12 predicted proteins | sample 9134231 | NCBI WGS metagenome assembly JAEEGL01 (sample SAMN16246548, study PRJNA631951) | gut metagenome | biome: gut microbiome; feature: rumen; material: fiber-attached | host: Bos | place: Iran: Karaj | collected 2018-10
ACGCGTGCCAAATACGGGCTCAAAAAAAGCAAAACTTCAAAGAGACCGGGACTCGTGAGCCTCATTGAAGAAACGAAGCTGAACCGCGAAACAATAGATTCCGAAAAGGTGGCATACGTAATAGTCCCGCACTTGAATGCAGCCGGCAGGATGTCAGACGCTTCAACAGGCGTGGAATTGCTGCTTTCCGAAACTGCAGAAGAAGCTTTGCCGAAAGTGAGAAAGCTTATCGAATGCAATATGCAGCGCAAGAAAATTCAGGAAGACACTTACGAAAAATGTATCGAACTTTCGGAATCACAGTGCATGAAAGACGGCAGATACGATGATTTCTGTCTTATCAGAAGTGATGAAATCCATGAAGGAATAGCCGGAATCGTTGCGGGCAAAATCAAAGAAAAACTCAAAAGACCCGTCCTCATTCTGACACCGTCGGGTGAAAACGGGGAATTTCTCAAAGCCAGCGGCAGAAGCATAGAAAAAATCAACCTCTATACGCTTTTGAAAAGCTGTGAGGACCTTTATGAAAGGTTTGGAGGGCATGCGGGGGCCTGCGGACTGCTTATGAGGAAAGAAAATTTCGGGGAGTTTTCGAAGCGCATTGCAGAGGAAACGGCAAGGCTTGTCTGTGAGGATGCTTCAATTTTTGATGAGGTGTCTGAAGCAGACATATATCTTTCGCCGGCGGAGGCAGATATGGAATTTGCAGTCGAACTCGAAAAACTGGCACCTTTCGGCAACAAAAACGAAAGACCGGTTATATGCATGGAAGGCGTTACACTGGGAAATGTATCATACATGGGCGACAAAGGGCAGCATGCAAGGTTTTTTGCGGTTCTTCCGCCGGACAGAAGAGCGATTTCCTGCGTTATTTTCGGTGAAGCGCGTGAAAAAGGCGACTTGCTAAAAAAAGGGAAAAACATCAGTCTTTTCGGCAGTCTTTCGCTTCAGCAGTGGCAGGGCAGTACAAGGGTTCAGTTTGTAGTGGATGAAATGTCGGAAGAGACGGATATTCTCCGTAATCAGGGTTAAATCCAAAATTACCGCACAGGCGAAAGCCGGCGGATAGGGGGCACAAATGTACAATATCAGCAAAAAAAGATTTTTCGCACTCATACTTGTTGCGGTGCTTCTTGGCGGCGCAATCAGCTTCGGCGGTGTAATGCTCTACCAGCATACGATTTCAGAGTCGGTAAACGTAAACAGAGCGGACTTTGAAATCCTTAAGGACACTTATGAAAAATACGGAATGCTCGGTCAGCTCCAGCAGATTATTGATACCAATTATTACAAGGATGTTCCTTATGAACAGATAAGACCGTGGCTTTGCAAAGGTCTTTTTGCAGGACTTGAAGATCCGTATTCATACTACATGACGAAGTCTGAGTACGAAAAAATGAGCGTTTACACAACGGGTGAGCTTTACGGAATAGGCGTTGTTTTTTCGCGGACGGAAGACGGCCACGTTGTAATAGACAAGGTTATGGATGATTCACCGGCAGAGGATGCCGGTCTTCATGTAGGCGATTATATCACGGTTATTGACGGTACTCCTTGTGATGCTTCGAATTTTGAAGAAATGGGCGGTATGCTTCGCGGCACACCGGGGACAACTGTTAAGGTCACATACTCAAGGAACGGCGCAAGCAAAACAGTTACTGTTGCAAGAGCAAAGATAGTATATGATTCTGTGTTCCCCGAAATTCTCGACGGTGACATCGGATATATCTATATTTCCGCATTTGAAAAGCAGACCGGAGCCGATTTTAAAACGGAACTCAGAAATATGGAAATGAAGGGGGTCAAAGGCATTGTAATAGACCTCAGAAACAACGGCGGTGGCATTGTCGAATCAGGTGTTACGGTGGCTGACAGCCTGCTTGAAGAGGGCGTTATCACATACCTTGAGTATAAGGACGGTACGAGGGAATATCACAAGTCGGACTCAAGCGCAACTTCCATACCGTTTGTTATTCTCGTCAACGAACAGACAGCAAGCACTTCCGAAATAATAACAGCCGCAGTTAAGGAAAGCAAACGCGGCAAGGTAGTCGGGACAAAGACATTCGGCAAAGGCGTTATCCAAAAGATTATGCCGCGTACCAACGGAGATGCGGTAAGACTTACGGTTGCCCAGTACTTCTCACCGGGGGGCAAGGTCATTCAGGACGAAGGCGTTGAACCTGATGTTATTGTTAAACAGAAGGAAGGCGATTCAAAAGACCGCCAGCTTGAGGAAGCAATCAGACTGCTCAGGAAATAGAAAAGGCCGGAATACTGATTCTCAGGACAGAAAAAAGAAATTTGATTTTCAAGACGAGAAAAAGGAAGCAAATTGTTTTGGGCGGCGGCAGACGCAAAAGCCGGCGCCTGGAGCAAGAGGGGTATCGGAAGCCTTATATCATCAAATTCAGTCCGCCGATTGACTGCAATTTCACGTGATGATATAATAATACAGTAAAGCATTAAAGTAAAGAAAGGGGCGACCCGATATGAGTTACGAATCAAAATTCAAGAAAAAAGATATAGATGAATTGTTCCAGGCTGTGCTTTTGCTTGAAGACGAAGAAGACTGTTACAGATTTTTTGAAGATATATGCACGGTGAATGAGATTCATGCCATTGCACAGAGGTGGCAGGTTGCGAAGCTGCTTTCCGAAAAGAAAACATACAGCGAGATTGAGGAAGCAACAAAGGCTTCGACGGCAACCATCAGCCGTATCAATAAGTGCCTGCTTTATGGTGCGGAAGGATACAGTCGTATTCTTTCACGTATGAAGAAACAGAAAAAATGATTTTTTGGCTGCAGCATTTTACTGCAGCTTTTTCTAAAGAAAATTATCGGATGAAAAGAAGGCAATTTTGCGGAGAAGAAAAGTATGATATTATTTATTCATGAAGGAAAAGTGCGGGGAGAACAAAGAGACGAGCTTCTTCGGAGGGCTCTTTGCGAATTTGCGGCAGCAGAGGGCCTTGAAATCGAAGCCGAAAAGGCAGAAATCAAAACAAAAGAAAAGGGCAAGCCGTATTTTGAGAATGTTCCCGTGCATTTCAGCATCAGCCACAGCGGACAGATGTGGATATGCCTTATGGCGGAGTTTGAGGTAGGGGCTGACATTCAGGAAGAAAAAGATGTGAAAGCACCGGACATTGCGGGCAGATTTTTCACCGGGGACGAAGCCGATTATATCAATCTTCGCGGCGCGGATGCCTTTTTTGATATCTGGGTCAGAAAGGAAGCCTACATCAAGTATACGGGAAACGGCATTTCCGAGGGACTTGATTCTTTCTCGGTTCTTGAAGGCGACAGCTTTGCGGAGAAAGTCAGGGGCGCTTATATCACCGGAGTCGATATGGGGCCGGGCATCAGATGTGCACTTTGCACAGAGAAAAAAGAAGACTATGTTCTCTTAAATCTTGAATAAAAAGGTGGAAAAAATGATTAAGATAACTTTTTCCGGGTGAAAAAATCAAATGCCTCGTGGCCGGCATGCATCTTTACAATGCGACGGCAGAGGTCAGAAAGACTGTAGTTGAAGAAGTTTCAAAGCAGGGAATCGAAACGGTGATGCCGGTTCACTGTACAGGAATAAACGCAATATGCGATTTGAAGGCGGCGATGGGCGAAAACTGTATCGTTGCATCAGCGGGAAAAGTATTTGAATTTTGAGGTGAAAAAATGGATATTCATGAAACAGCTTTGAGGTATATTACCCACAGAATGCGGACAAAGGATGAAATCAGAAAGAATCTTCTCGGCAAAGGTTTTGAAGAAGAAGAGATTGCTTCGGAAATCAAAAATCTTGTTGAAATCGGCTGCGTGAACGACAAGGCATACGCAAAGGCATATATTGAATACGCATTTGAAAAAGGCAAGGCTTTTTCACGCGCAAAGCAGGAACTGAAAATTAAGGGAATAGATTCGGAAACTTCAGAGGAAGCATACGAAGAATGGAAAGCCGAAAAAGAAGAACAGGGCGAAGGGACAGGAAGCGGTGTTTCTGCCGACGAAAACAAAAGAGCTCTCAAGCAGGCTCTCAAATGTCTCGGACTTTTTGACGGAAGCGGCGAAGAGGGATTTTTCCCTGTTACCGAAGAAAAACTCCTTGCAAAAGCTTCAAGAAGACTTGCTACCCTCGGCTACGGAAGCGATGTGATTTATCAGGTTGTGGGGATGCTGAAAAAAGGCGGCAGCGAAGAATGAAAATTTGAATGAAAAAATACCGTTTTGGGGACACGACACCAAAAACGGGACATAGGATATGATAAAAGTGTTATAGCAAAAGCAGACGAAATGCGAATTGCGGTCTGAAGACGAAAACATCAAAGCTTCAAATCGCAGAAAGCATGAAACCGTATGAAATCTTATGGAGGTGGAAGCTATGACACTTATTTTTATTGCAGATTTTCTGATGATTGTACTTTTCGGTCTTGTTGCACTTTTGTGGCAGGATTATGCAAGGGAGCAGGCAAGGCTGAGAAGACGTCTTGAAATACGCGAAAAAACAGAAGCAATCGAAGCCCTTTGTAATTACACCGGCATGAGTTTTAGTGAACACTTTGATTCCCATAAATCCTCAGTGTACCGCCGGCAGTATGATAATTACAAAGCTGCAAGGTTTAAGCGTGTGGGCTGATTGACCGCGGTCTTCAAATATAGTAAAATAACAATGGTGTAAGCTACTATATTTGGAGGAAAAAATATGGCCGGAAACAAGAAAATTATTAAGGCAACCGAGTATTTTTATGTGGATGTCATAGAAAATTACAAACTGGTTGAGCAGGAAGTTATCAGAGAAAATCAGCTTCTGAAACTTTTCAAAAAGCCAAAGTATGATGAGCGTATTGCCGGATTTACAAATTGCCGTGACATGGCAAAGAGCATCAATCTCAAGGATATTGCGATTGATGCGCCGGACAAGCTGGGAGCAGAGCTCAAGAACGACCTTGCGGAGTGTATCAAAAGGTTTGTGAAGCTGTGCGATGCATATATCAGATTCCAGTCAAAACTCAAGGCGAAGGCTGAGCGCAAGATCAAGCTCAAGCTGAGCGAATACAAAGAAATAGCCAATGAGCTCAGAGACCGCAATGCGGAGATGTCTGAGGCATTGAAGGAACTTGATATTGTTTATACGGATTATACGGAAGGTGACAACAAATATAACTTCTGAGAATGTGCTTTGGAATTGAGTGAATAATCACAGACTTCATACAGGGTGTCAACGTTTGCATTTTTGCGTTATTTTTGTGTTTGGGTAGTTAGGAAGGTGTATTATGGCAGACGGACAGGTCAAGAAGTATTATATTATTTATATTCTCGAAATTCTGAAAAAATATTCGGATTATGATCACAGGCTCACACAGCAGAACATTATTGATTACATGCGGTCGGAGTATGGGGTCGAGTGCGAAAGAAAAGCAGTGGGAAGAAATATATCCGACCTTATAGGACTTGGATATGATATTGATTATGCAGGCGGGTATTATCTTGAAAGCAGGGAGTTTGAAACTGCAGAACTGAGACTTCTGATTGACAGCGTGATGGCAGCAAGATATATTCCAAAGGCACAGGCGAAGGAACTTATCAGGAAACTTAAAGAGCAGGGAAACGTTTATTTTGCAAAGCAGCTTAAACACACCTTCAATATCGAAAACCTCCAGCATGCCAAGAGCAACGAACTCTTTCTTGCAATCGAGATTCTTGCGGAGGCAATCGAAAAGAAGCGCAAGATTGCTTTTTATTATAACAAGTACAACAGTCAAAAACAGCTTGTTCACACGACAAACGAAAAACATATCGTGAATCCGTATCAGATTGTTGTTGCAAACGGTAACTATTACCTTATCAGCAATATTGACAACAGACAAAATCTGACTTATTTCCGCGTGGAACGGATTTCCGACATAGAAACGCTGCAGGCACCGGCAAAAGATCACCGGATGCTGCCTGAACTGAGGGAAGGCTTAGACCTTCCGAAACATCTGATAGAACATGTATATATGTTTTCGGGTCAATCCCAACAAATAAAGATGCGTGTGAAAAGAGAAGGAATCGATGTTTGCATTGACTGGCTGGGAACGGATATTCATATCGATGAGGATCAGGAAAACGAAGGAATGTATATTGTCAGATTCCGTGCGAATACAAATGCCATTCTTTACTGGGCAATTCAGTTCGGTGCATTTTTTGAGGTTCTTGAACCTCTCGATTTGCGTGAAAAAATCATCAGTCTGCTGGATGGCATAAGGACAAAATATGCAGGGAAGGAACAACAATGAGTCTTTTTTTCAAAATGCAGAAAAAACTTGCGGAAAAGGGAGATCCTGATGCGCAGTTTGTAGTAGGTATCTGCTATGCCGAAGGCAGGGGCGTTGCTCCCGACAAGGTGGAAATGATATCATGGTATACGAAAGCCGCAAAGCAGGGAAATGCGGGGGCACAGTGCAATCTCGGAAATTGCTTTGCGTCGGGAAACGGTGTCAGAAAAGATCTTGCCAAGGCAGCCAAATGGTACAAAAAATCAGCCGAAGCCGGATTTGACCTCGGACAGTTCAATTTGGGCATGTGCTACGCCAAAGGAAAAGGCGTGAAAAAGGATGACGAACTTGCCGTTTATTGGCTCAAGAAGGCCGAAGAACAAAAAAATCCCCTTGCGATCCGGGCACTCAAAGAAGAAGTCTGGCTTTCACAGGACGAAGATTGAGCGATGAATCGCTGCATTGACATTATTAAAATTGCATTATTAAAAAATAACTAACGGAATATACTCCCCTGTACAGTTAAACGAAGCTGTGCAGGGGATTTTACATAAATTATGAAACGTAAACAATGCGAACAGTGAAGCCGGCACGGTGCTCCGATTGTTACTATTTTCTTCTTAGTAAAAAACAAAAAATTAAGAAAACTTTAAATTTTATATGCAGGAATAAAGGAATCTTTAGCAAACAGACTTATGATTTGTGGTATTATTAGGGTGTCGGAGTGTTACAAACGGCAGGAAAAGCGACATTTAGCGTGAAAGAGTAGAAAATGAAAAGAATAGCAGCAATCGGAGCAATGAAGCTTTCATTGTATCTGAAAGACAAACTTGAAGAAGAAACAATTTCAAAATACAGCCGCATTCTTGATATGAATGTAACTGAAAGCGAAATCAAAAAAGCTGACAACGACAAGATATTTGATGTAAAGTACGTGCAGGAACAGCGAAAGAAGAATATGATGGAGTCGTGCGGCGGCGATCCCGTTGCAAGGACCCTTTTGCAGCTTGCGGCTCTCAGATATCTTTATCCTGAGTCGGCGGATTTGTTTGAAATTGTGGCAAGAGGCTGTGGAGACGGTGTTACCATAGAAGTTGCGGCAAAGGTCTGTGGCATGAAAGGTGAAATCACCGACGATGACAATCTTTCAAAGCTTCTGATGGTCTATGACGCCATGGAACTTCTGCTTTTGTCTGAGGAAGAAACGACGGATTATATCAGGATGCCTCTCAAGTTTGATATCAGACTTGTTTCGTGGCTCACAGGCGATGATTTTCCGGACATAGATCTTCTCATAAATGAAGCCGAGGCATATGTTCCGCTTGAAAAACCGCGGGTTTTCGGTTTTGAGGAAGAAATGAACGAGGCTGCGGATACGCTTCTTCGTTACGCCCGGATGTTTGAAAAACAAAAGCAGAAAAACAAGGGCGAGATGCCGTTTCCGGTCAAGGTTATCATTTCCGGAGAAAAAGAGAGCGGAAGAACCATGATGGCAAAGATGATGGCGTGGAAATGCAAATTCCTGATGTATGCCATTGATTTTGATGTTATCAGGTTTTCAAAACAGCCGAGAAAAATCATCAGAAAGCTTGTGCGGGAATGCATGCTTATGGATGCAATACTCTGCATCAAAAATATAGGCAAATCCGACGTTGTCAAAGAGATAGTCACAAGGCTTTCATCAGAATACGCAAAACTTGAATCGAGGCCGATTATTTTCCTCTGTGAGCCTGATGTCAAGTGCGAGCCGTATCTGAAAGGTGATGTGCTCAGCTTTTCCATCAAAAAGTGCAAGCCGCATCAGAGCCTGCAGCTTTGGGAAGGCTTCCTTGCGGACAAGGCATACAAAGGAAAAATTGACTGCAGGGAGCTGACTTCAAAAATGGTTCTTACGGCGGGGCAGATTGAGCGCATCGTCAAGACCATCGACTCGATGGTAAGCTCTGAAGGAAACGATGACTTTTTGGACAACAAAATGGTCTACAGGGCATGCTACAGAGTTCTTGACGACGGCAGATATGAAAATATCAAGCGTGTCGAAAGCGGATTTACCCTTGCTGATTTGAAGATAGAACCGAGAAACAAACAGCTTCTGACCGAGATATGCAACCAGATCAAATACAGACAAAAGGTATTTGATGACTGGAATCTCGGAAAGAAATTTACTTACGGAAGATGTGTTTCGGTATTACTTGCGGGACCTCCCGGCACAGGAAAAACGATGGCGGTTCATGCGCTTTCCTCAGAACTTGGTCTTGAACTTTACAAGGTTGATCTTTCTCAGATTGTGGACAAATATGTAGGTGAGACGGAAAAACGCCTTGAAGAGGTGTTCACAAGGGCAGAAAAGAGCAATATGATTCTTTTCTTCGATGAGGCAGATGCGGTGCTTGGCAAGCGAAATGAAGTCAAGGATTCCCACGACAAGTACGCAAATACCGAGATATCGTATATACTTCAGAGGATTGAAGAATATGATGGCATTGTGATTCTGGCGACGAATTACCTGCAGAATATCGATACTGCATTTATGCGACGTATCAGGTATGTCATCAATTTTGAAATCCCGAACAGGGAAATGAGAAAGGAAATCTGGCTTTCCGCATTTCCTGCGGAAGTACCGCTTTCAAGAGATGTTGATTTTGACTTCCTGGCAGAGAAATTTGAGATGGCAGGCGGAAATATCAAAAACATTGTTCTGAATGCAGTCTTTCTTGCGGCAGCGGACGGAAGCGAGGTTGCGATGAAACATGTGATGCAGGCTGTTTACAGAGAAAATTCCAAAGACAAGAGAGTTTCTTTCACATCGGATTACGGTGAATACAGTTATCTGTTGCACATATAAAACGGATCGGCGGTGTCGGTCTTGGATAAATACAGCTAAATTAAGGGTTTGTAAGGATAAGGAGGAAAAAATATGCCTGATATTCATCCATTTGAGAAAGTGAATACAAGTCATGCTTCCGGATTTGGAAATATGCATGAAGATGATGGCGCGGAAAAAGAAGCCAACGCCGTTGCCGAAAGGTTTACGAACAGCCGGGATGTGCTCGGAGATATGGGCAGAGCTTATGGCAAAAATCTGTCGCATATCAGATTTCACAAGGATGCTTCTGCGGCAGCAAAAGTTGACGCAACCGGAAAAGCAGCAGTTACCAAAGGAAATGACGTTTTCTTCGGAAAGGGTGTATTTGATTCGCCTATGGGAAGCGTTGTAGCTGCGCATGAAGTGGCACACACAATGCAGCAGAGCGGCGGTTACGGAATGTCGCACAACGTCGCATTTGATTCCGCACAGGGATTTTCCTGGAAGGGTCTTGGGAAGGGATTGCTTAAAGGTCTCAAATCAATAGGTGGCGGTATTGCACGTGGTGCAAGAAGAGTAGCTGAGCTTCCGGCAAGTATTCTCGGAGGTATCGGCGGATTCTTCGGAGCAAACAAATTATTTAATAAAAAGAATACGGATAGAGGGGATAAAGGGGACAAATCCGGAGAACTTATCGCAGAGGACAGAATTCGTGATCACACAATAGCAACGTCTGCATTTCAGAGTTCACATATTATGACGCCGGGTGCCGACGGTGGTTTTACGAGGCTTTTCAAGGGCACAGCCTCAATGCTGCCTGATTCTATAAACAGAGACAATCCTCTGGCAAGAGGTGCTGCATGGGGTGCCGCCATCAGAAACGGACTTCTTGAAGCAACTATGATACCGTCACTTGTAAGAGCTTTTAAGAGTCTGAGGAGAGAGGATGATGACAGAACGGCAGGACAGAAGACAGGCGATTTCTTCAAGAGCTTCAGTCAATGGACGCCTGTTGACCTGATCAGAGGTATAGGACACGGAGCTGCACGTCTCGGACGCGGTATAGGAAGAGGTGTCAAGTCGCTTTGGAGCCGCGGAATTGATACATCATACGATATAAGCAACAGAGCCGATGCGGATTATGCATCGACTCAAACTGATATAGACGAAGATGAAGACGATGATGTAGTAAGTCCTGATGATCCTGCAGTTGTTCAGCTGACATAAGAAAAAGCCGGATAGTAGGAACGAACGTTAGCAAAATTGCAGAACTGTGGAGGTACGAATATGGAACTTACAGGAGAACTCAAGGAACAGGTCGAGAAGGCCGAATCCAAAGAAGAAAAGAAGGAGCTTATAGAGAAAGCAGGTATGCTGCTTACAGATGATGAACTGGATGAAGTAAGCGGCGGCCGGTTTTTGAATGTACATGTATCATAGTTGAATTTTGGAGGTACGAATATGGAACTTACAGGAGAGCTCAAGGAACAGGTTGAGAAGGCTGAATCCAAAGAAGAAAAGA
>JAEEGL013205141.1_pt1 | contig 10586 bp, 7 predicted proteins | sample 9134231 | NCBI WGS metagenome assembly JAEEGL01 (sample SAMN16246548, study PRJNA631951) | gut metagenome | biome: gut microbiome; feature: rumen; material: fiber-attached | host: Bos | place: Iran: Karaj | collected 2018-10
CTCCTCTATAACTCCGAGACCAAAGTGGCGGACATCGTCAGCCCGACCACCATCGTCTATGAAGAGGAGACCACTATCCTCTCTTCGCGCGGATGGTACAATACCAGCAACGAGCAGTCGATGCTTCTCGACCGTTCGGTGGTGGAGCACACGGACGGCAAGTCCATGACCGGCGACACCATCTATTACGACAAAGCCATCGGTTTTGGTCAGGTGCTCGGACATATGGCGATGAAAGATACGGAGCAGCATGCCACGCTCTACGGCGAGTACGGTCAGATGTGGGAAGAGGGCAGTCGCGGCTATGCGACCGACAGCGCGCTGATGGTCGATTGGTCAGACAGCCTGCATATCGCGTACATTCACGCCGATACGCTCTTCACCGAAGAGGTTGCCTACACGGACAGTATGCTCATGGCAGACAGCACCATCACGGACAGCACCTACCGCTGCGTACGTGCCTACCATGGTGTGCGCGTGTGGCGGGATGACATGCAGATGGTATGTGACTCGCTGGTCTATCTCGGATCCGACTCCATCATCTACCTCTATACCGACCCCATCTGCTGGAGTGAGAACCAGCAGATCTCTGCCGACTCGATGCGCGTTTATATCGTCAACGGCGCCGTCGATCATGCGGTGGGCATCCTCAATGCCCTCTGTGTCATGAACGATACGCTGGATATCTTCAATCAGATGAGCGGCAAGGAGATCATCGCCTACCTCACCGACGGCGCGGTGCACACGGTCGATGTGAGCGGCAACGCCCTCACCGTCTATTATCCCAAAGAGGATGACGGCGGCTATGTCGGCGTGAACAACACCGAGAGCAGCTTCATCCGCGTCTATGTGGAGAACCAGCAGATACAGCGTATCCGCTTCACCAAAGAGACAACCGGCGTGCTCTACCCCATGGATCAGGTGCCCGAAGATGCCGACCGGCTGTCGCTGTTCTTCTGGGAGGAGAAGAGCCGGCCGATCAACAAGGACGATGTGTTCCGGCAGGTCAAAGTGGAGAAAGTGAAAGTGGACAAATCTAAAAGCGATAAAGAAAAAAGCGGAAGAACAAAAAACCAAACGGATAAACCAAAAGCAAAAAAATAAAGCAGTATGAAAAGATATTTTTTGACGCTCGCAGCAGTATGCCTCACCCTCAGTGTGATGGCAGTCGATCGACCCAAACAGGGGCTGGGTTTGCAGATCGGTTGGTCCCAACCCATCTTGCGTCTGAACAGTCCGGACACCTCTATGCCCAAAGACTCGATGGCGAACACCGTCAAACTGAACGGTTTCAAGGTCGGTCTGACCTATGATGCCAGCTACATCGCCGGTTTCGGTAGTACAATTGGTATCAACTACACTTTCGGCATGTCGCAAAGCGGATGGAAAGCTATCAATCCCCAGTACAACCAGTACCCGCGCAGCCGTCGGTTGATCACCTACCACCAGGTGGAGCTTTTCGTGGACTGGCAGTACAAGTTCGAGATTGCCAAAGAGACCTACCTCATGCTCTATACCGGTCCCACACTCCAGTACGGTATCGGTTTCAACATGCGCCAGGATACCCAGACAGAGGACTACATCACCGGTGAGATCACCAAAACAACCGGAGACTGGCACAGTGCCTACAAAACGGACGCCAACGATGAGCGGCTCAGCCGGCTGAACGTCACATGGGGTGTCGGTGCCGGTTTCCAGTACAAGCGCTATTTCCTGCGCGGCGGATATGACTTCGGTCTGATCAATCCGTACAAGAACGCGGACTTCACCAACGGCCGTCACACCAAAGGACGTATGGACCAGTGGAACATCCGCCTCGGTGTGTACCTCTGGTACCACGAGTAAATGCGAAAATGCGAAAATGACTAAATGAGAAAATGCCTTGATTCCACGCGAAACCATAGAAAAGATCCACTCGGCGGCGAAGATCGAAGAGGTCGTAGCCGACTACGTGACGTTGCGCAAACGCGGAGCGAACCTCATCGGGCTCTGTCCTTTCCATAACGAGAAGACAGGGTCGTTCACCGTCAGTCCGTCCAAGGGCATCTACAAGTGTTTCGGTTGCGGCGTAAGCGGCAACGCGGTCGGTTTCGTCATGGAGATCGAGCAGTGCAGTTACGTCGAGGCACTCAAGCAGTTGGGACGCAAGTATCACATCGAAGTGGAGGAACGCGAACTGACCGCCGAGGAACAGCAGAGACAGGATGACCGCGAGTCCATGTTCGTCGTCAATGACTTCGCCAACAAGTGGTTCCAGGACCAGTTATGGAACACGCAGGAAGGACAGGCGGTCGGTCTGAGCTATTTCCGCGAAAGGGGACTGCGCGATGACATCATCCGCAAATACCAGCTCGGCTACTCGCCCGAGAAAGGCAGCCCCTTGGCGCTCGCACTCAAGAAACAGGGCTTCAAGGAGAAATTCATCGTCAATGATGTCGATACGAAAATAGGTGTCGGCGTGGTGGGTAAGAGCGAAGACGGACGCTTGTACGACCGTTTCCGTGACCGCGTCATGTTCCCCATCTTCACCGTCAGCGGCAAACCCGTCGCTTTCGCTGGACGTATCCTCAAAAAGAAAGACAACGTCGGCAAATACGTCAACTCACCGGACAGTCTCATCTACTCCAAGACCAACGAACTGTACGGTCTTTTCCAAGCCAAACAGTCCATCGCGCGGGCGGACATGTGCTACCTCGTCGAGGGACAGATGGATGTCATCTCCATGCACCAGTCCGGCATCGAGAACGTCGTTGCCAGCGGCGGTACTGCCCTCACCAAACCGCAGATTTGGCTCATCAAACGTTTCACATCCAACATCACCGTCCTCTACGACGGCGATGCGGCAGGTATTCACGCCGCACTCCGAGGCATCGACATGTTCCTCGAAGCAGGCTTCAACGTCAAGGTCGTACTCCTGCCGGACGGCGAAGACCCCGACAGCTACGCCCAGAACCATGACTCGACGGAGTTCATCCGCTATATCGAAGAGCACCAGACGGATTTCATCCGCTTCAAGTCCGCCCTGCTGAGCAAGGACGCCGGAGATGATCCGATCAAACGTGCCACGCTCATCAAGGACATCACCTCCTCCATCGCCGTCATACCGGATATGATCACGCGGCAGGTTTATATCAAAGACTGCGCCGAACGACTGCATATGTCCGAAAAAGTGCTGACTACCGAAGTAGTCAACCTCCGCAAAAAAAAGATGGAGGAAATCAACAAAGCCAAAGAACAGAAAGAAGAAAACGAACCTGGTCAATCTAGTGCATCTAGCGCATCTAGTGTATCTAGTGCATCTAGTGTATCTAGTCCGTCTAGTCCTCCTGCCCTCCCATCTTCTCCGCTGGAGAAGAATTACTACAACCTCATGCAACTCGTTGTGCGATACGGCGAACTGCCGATTGAGGTGGATGGAACGGTCTATGCCATCGGCGAACTGATCATCTCCACCCTCGAGGGAGACGGCATCCAACCGCCGCTGCCCGTTTACCAGCTCATGATAGACGAGTACAAACGCCATTTCCGGGACGAAGGCTTCAAAGCGGAAACGTTCTTCAAGTTCCATCCCGACCGGCAGATATGTGCCATGTCGATAGATATGATCGCTGACAAATACCGCTACGCACAACCCGACAATACCGTCCGGATGGGAGAACTGGTAACGCGGCTGCTGTTCGAGATCAAACTGACCGTGGTGAACATGCAGATTGAGACCCTGGACGAAGAACTCAAACAGGCTCAGGAGAGCAACAACTGGGAACGACAAATGCTCATTCTCAAGCACCAACCCGACCTGCTCGCCCTGCGCAATGACATCTGCAAACGTCTCGGCAACCGTGTCATCAGTATCTGACATACGCCGGAATAATTTTTAATTTTAATTTTTAATTAAATGTTATTCGATAACATAATCTATGGTCCCATCCACAGTCGTCGCTTAGGCACCAGCCTGGGTGTCGAACTGATGCCGCTCACGCACAAACTGTGTACCTTCAACTGCGTCTATTGCGAATGTGGTTGGAACACCCCCGTCTCCCATCCCGTCCTCCCCACACGCGAAGAAGTCAAAGAAGCATTAGAGGCAAAGCTTAAAGAGGGTTTGGCATTGGATGTCATCACCTTCTCCGGTAACGGCGAACCCACCCTCCATCCGGATTTCCTCGGCATCATCGAGGACACCTGTGCCCTGCGGGATCAGTACTGCCCATCCGCCAAAGTGAGCGTGCTCTCCAACTCCACCCAACTGGGTCGCCAGGAGGTCGTACAAGCCTTGCGGATGTGCGACAACCGCATACTCAAACTCGATGCCGCGACGGACGAGATGATGCGGCGCATTGACCTGCCGGTGAACGAGCACCTGACGGTAGCCACTATCATGAATTGGCTCGCGCAGTTCGACGGTGACTTCACTCTCCAGACCTGTTTCCTGCGCGGCGAACATGACGGCAAGACTATCGACAACACTACCCCCGACCAACTGAACGCATGGTACCGGGCAGTGGACAGCCTTCGTCCCAAGCAGATCATGATCTACGTCATCGACCGCAAAACGCCCGAGGAACACCTCTCCAAAATTCCCCGCGAAGAGATGGAATCCATCGCCGCACCCCTCCTTGCCAAAGGCTACGATGTTGTGGTCTGTGCCTAAATGAGTAAATGAATAAATGAGAAAATGAGTAAATGCCTTGTAGCACCATTGAACTGGGGTCTGGGTCATGCCAGTCGTTGCGTACCTTTGGTGCGCCGCTTGCTGGACGAAGGGCACGAAGTGGTGCTGGGCGGTGACGGCGAAAGTCTTACCCTGCTGCGCAAACATTTTCCAAAACTCCGTTACACCTATCTGGCGCCGCTCAACCTGCGGTACAGTGCAGGCAAACGACAAGTATGGGCAATGCTCAAAGCACTGCCTCAACTGATCCTCTGGGCGTTCAAAGACCACGCCATGCTCAAAGCCGTACTCCGCGAAGAACCCTTCGACCAAGTCATCTCCGACAACCGTTTCGGGCTGTACTCTAATCGAAAATCGAAAATCGAAAATCGAAACACGGAATGTGTCTATATGACCCACCAACTCCACATCATGCTCCCCAAAGGCTGGAGGTGGGCGGAAGGTATCGCCTCGCGCATGCACGCACGTATATACACGCGTTTCAATAAGGTGTGGATCCCCGACTACGAAGACCCCGACAAAAGCCTCGCCGGCGACCTGAGCCATCCCAATTACCAATTACCAATTACCAATTACCAATTTATCGGTCCTTTAAGCCGCTTCTCTATCACCAATCACCAATCACCAATCACCAATCCGACATATGATGTCGTCGCCGTCCTTTCCGGCTTGGAGCCCCATCGTTCCTTCCTCGAGCAGGACATCCTCGCCCGCTATACCAATGACAAATGTCAAATGACAAATGACAAATGTCCCTCCGTTCTCCTCGTCCAAGGTCTGATGAACCGCCCGAACACGCGCATCAAGCGCGGTAACATCACCCTCGTTCCCTACCTCAAAGACGACGAACTGATCCCTGCTCTGCTCGGTGCCAAGCACATCATCGCCCGTTCCGGTTACTCCACTCTCATGGATCTGGAGGCCTTAGGATTGCTAACAGCTAATGGCCAACAGCTAACAGCCAAAGTAGAGCTTATTCCCACCCCCGGACAGCCCGAACAGGAGTATTTAGCTAAGCGAATTGAGCAAAAAACACTTTTTTCATAAAAAAATTGCACAAATATTTGGTCAATTCAAAAAAAAGCAGTACCTTTGCACGCTTTTTCGTCAGATTGGCATTGACCAAATGGTTAAATAAATGACCAAATGGTAAATGAACAAATGCGAAAATAGCGCGAGGTGCCATCGTATAACGGTTAGTACTCAAGATTTTCATTCTTGCAATAGGGGTTCGATTCCCCTTGGCACTACAAAAGACCTTCCCTAAAGTCACGTCCCGAGGCAAATCCTCTCAATGCCAAAGGATATTACTGAAACCCGCCCGCATGGCTCGATTGCATCGACCATTCATGGGCGATAAAAAAAAGAACTAAAATGGCAAACCACAAAAGCTCTTTAAAGCGTATTCGCCAGACGGCTGCGCGCAAAGCACACAATCATTACTACGCTAAAACCGCACGTAACGCTGTGCGTGACTTGCGCAAGACTACCGACAAAGCTGCAGCTACTGCTGCTCTGCCTAAGGTAAGCTCTATGCTCGACAAACTGGCTAAGCGCCACATCATCCACGTGAACAAAGCTTCCAACCTCAAATCGAAGCTCGCACGCATGATCAATAAAATGGCGTAAGCGTTGTTCGTGCCCTTGTGGCTAAGAATAAACAACCGTAGGGTTATACGCAGTTAGGTCAAACGGAAGAATCTCGCAAGAGGTTCTTCTTTTTTTGTCTTCCCTTCCATATCATTCTTCAATCTCCATTCTTCCCGCACCTCTCCCCACCTTATTATAGTATGTAATTAGTAGGTTATTAGTAGGTGATTAGTAGGTAACTAGTATGTTATAATCGGTATTATCTCACGAAAATTGCACCTCACACCGAGGTACGTCCTTTTCGAACCAATACCCCAAAAAACAACTTATACAGCACAAATTTGCACGATTATTTGCGTATATCAAAAAATTGTTGTACTTTTGCATCGCCATTTCACAGAGCATGGCATTATCACTGAAATGAAAAAGATAGTTTTACTTGGTTTGACATTATTTGCTTTTTCCATTGCCGGAGCAAATGAAGCAGGTCACTTTTTTGTGGATTTAAGTTCACAAAGTATTGCTGTCTCGCATATTTTCAATTCGCTTTCTACGTATGTGGACATTGCCGAAGGCAGCACATTCACTTTGTTCCGTGACACTACCGACGAACTGGGAATCCGTCATCAGTCATACCAGCAATACTTCCATGAATTCAAAGTTCAGTCCCATATGGTGCTGGTACATTCCAAAAACGGTCTTGTGCGCAGCATCAACGGCGCCGTGATGACCAATGCTTCCCTTCCGCAGTCCGCTCCGGCACGTATATCCCGGCGGCAGGCGGCATCGAAAGCCCCGAAGCATGTAGAGGACAGTACGGTTACCACCGTCATCTTCTGCCTTGACGGTATTTTCTATACCGTCTATAAAGTTCCTTCGCCCAAAACGTACGAGACGCTGTATGTGGACGTGGTTACGGGTGAAATCATCTTCCGCGAGAGTGCCATCCGCAACGCGGACGTGCCGGGACGGGCATATACCCGATATAGCGGATGGCAGGACATGGAGGTCCATGAAAAGGACGGCAAGTACCTCCTCATCGATTCGACCAGAAACATGATCACCCTCTCGGCGCAGTTTGTCAGCCCCAACACAGACTACTATCTGTCCGAGTCCTATCTGCTGAACACCTTGCCGGCGGATATTCTGGAGAACTACGACAATCTCTCGTACGAGGAAAAGCAGGAAATTAACAATCTGTACGTTTGGGGACCGATGATGACGGACTACATCACCAATTCCTGCGTGACGCTTTACTCCGACACCAGCGCTTTCTATGCCCACCGGATTCAATCCATCACCGTCACCGCCGCAGATTCCGCGTGGTGGTATGAAATAGGCAACCATCGTTTAGACCTGTATTGCAGGATTTGCGATGCGAAAGGCAATGTGCTGCATAAAACGAACATAAAGGGGAATGGCAAACTGCCCGTTACGTTTAATTTGTCACCCGGAATCGCCGTCACGGAAGGATGCGTCATCTATCTCTGCGACAATAATCATAAATCGGGTGAGTACGGAGACAGTATTGCGGTCACTTCCGTTGTGCCCGGTACCGTAACATGGTCACGCGCCAGCAGTTCCGGCTCTTTCGTGCTCATTGACGGTCCCATCGAATATACGGACATCCACTGGGGCATGCAAAAGACGCTGGATTTCTACCAAACCGTCTTTCACCGCAACAGCTTCGACGGAAAAGGCCATGCGGTCATTAACCTGGCGTTTCCGCCATATGATGATACCTATTTCGTTACCATGCCCACCAATGCCGCCGCCCAATGTGTTTTTGAACCCTTCTTTATGTACTACGGCCAGGGAGACGGCTCCACGATGAACCCTCTCGTTTCGTTGGATGTGATGGCGCATGAGTTCACCCATATGATCACCGAAACCAACGGTAACGGAGGTCTGACCTACTGGAAGGAATCCGGCGCATTGAATGAAAGCTTTTCCGATATCATGGCGATGGCTGTCATGCAGTATGCCTACGGAACCTGCCCTTGGACGATTGGAGCCGGAGTCATGATGCAGGAACCGAACATGCGTTCCATGAGCAATCCCAAGAATTCGCAAGGAGCCGGCGGCGTTTCCGGCTATGGCGCACAACCGGACACCTATTTCGGTGCATGCTGGTCCACCCCGAATGACCCGTTGTATCTATACGACTCCGGAGGCGTGCACACCAACAGCGGCGTACAGAATTACTGGTTCTATCTGCTCTCGGAAGGCGGAAGCGGCACCAATGACAACAACCGGTCCTATGACGTGACCGGCATCGGCATCGACAAAGCCACCCGGATTGCGTTCCGTAATCTGCTCTATTATCTGCCTCCCTGCGCCACGTACGGGGATGCACGAAACGGCGCTGTGCAGACCGCCAAAGACCTCTACGGCAACGACTCGCAGGAAGTTCAGTCCGTCATCGACGCCTGGTCCGCAGTCGGTGTGGGTGAGCAAGAGGACCTCAGCATATGCATAACGCCGCCCTACACGCAGTCTTTCGCCTCCGCCCAAAACGATTTCATCGTGCGGGACGTGAATCTACCGCGCACCCTTACCTCCATATGGAATTGGGATGCACAAGACGGCATGGTGGCGAAAGCATCGCGGAACACCAAGAAATATGAATCCGAATCATGGCTCATATCACCCTGCATCGAAGTACCGGCGGACGGCGAGACGGTGCTGACTTTCACCCACGCCGCTCAGTCCTTTGAGAACACCTCACAGATGACATTGTGGATCTCTACCGATTATGATCTGGGCAATCCGTCCTCTGCCACCTGGAAATGGCACATCATCCCATCCTATCCGCAGGGAACCGAATGGAAATGGCACGAGTCCGGAGAGATTGACCTGTCCCTTTATAAAGGCCAATATATCAATATCGCATTGAAATATACGAGTAACACCAAATATGCTCCGCAGTGGGGCATCAAAAACTTCTCTGTCAACTACACTCCCCCGGTTGAGGAACCTTCTTTCGACCCGCAAAAGGCCAGAAAAATCCTCCGCGATGGTCAGTTCCTCATTCTTCGCGACGGAAAAACCTACTCTTTCACCGGACAGCAAATAAGCGTGCCTTAGGCTAAAAATTGACAGATTGGCACAAAATTCAGCCAATTCGGCACAAAATTGCACGATTATTTGCATATTTCAAAAAAAAGCAGTACCTTTGCACCGGATTTTGATACTATTATTAAGATGAAAGAGAATAATATCCCTATTGTTGACTGTCCGTACGGCGATTATATGATCGGCGATGCGAGCGGCAAACTGATGAACGAATACGGTCGGTACCCGTGCAAAATCAAGTGCGGCGTGTATGCGCTGCTGGTACGCGGCACGGCTCACGCGACCATTAACGTGACCGAATATGATTTCAAGGCGAACGATGTGTTGCTGCTCGAACCTGGCAGTTTTCTGCTCATCCGCGAGTTCTCGGACGATGCCCTCGTTTATTGGATCGTGTTTGGCAGTAAGTTCCTCGAGAAACATACTTTCAACAACCGCATGTCGCTCACCTCGCTCCAGTTGCACTCGCCTATCGTAAGCGTCAGCGAGAACCATGCTCAGGTACTCTGCTCGATGTACGACACGGTGGTCAAAGCGCTCAATGCCCAGCCGACCATGCTCGATAGCGAGAAGATGGTGCATATCTTCAATCTGCTGCAGACCAGTTACGCCAAGTACGCGCACGAGCAGGACGAGTACCTCGTCAAACCGCTGGACCGCAAGACGGAGATCTATCAGGACTACTGCCAACTGGTTCTCAAGCATTACCACGAATGGCATCATGTCAGCCAGTACGCGGACGCGATGCGTCTGACGCTGCCGCACCTCTGCTCGACCATCAAGGCGGTAGGCGAACGCACGGCGGGCGACATCATCATCGAAGCCATCATCACGGACGCCAAGAGCCAGCTCAAGATCACCAACCTGCAGATCAAGGAGATCGCCCTCAGTCTCGGTTTCGACAATGTCGCATTCTTCAACCGCTTCTTCAAGTCGCACGTCGGCGTCACGCCGAAAGCGTACCGGAACGGATAAAAGCTAACAGCTAATAGCTAACAGCCAAAGAAAAAAGACGCCGTTTGGCGTCTTTTTCTTTATCTGTTCTTGTACATTTCTTCGTAGTATTTCTCGTACTCACCGGAGGTGATATTATCCAGCCAGTCCTGGTTGTCGAGGTACCACTGAACGGTTTTCTCGATACCTTCTTCGAACTGCAGGCTCGGCTCCCAACCAAGTTCACGCTGCAGTTTGGTGCTGTCGATGGCATAGCGCATATCGTGTCCTGCACGGTCGGTGACGAAGGTGATGA
>JAEEGL013448552.1_pt1 | contig 10586 bp, 5 predicted proteins | sample 9134231 | NCBI WGS metagenome assembly JAEEGL01 (sample SAMN16246548, study PRJNA631951) | gut metagenome | biome: gut microbiome; feature: rumen; material: fiber-attached | host: Bos | place: Iran: Karaj | collected 2018-10
CTACTCAGATCGACCTTTACTAAGGTGTCGATGGCGATGCCGAAATACTTGGAAAAGGCAACCAAAGCCTCAAGGTTAGGTTCAGACACACCATTTTCGTAGCCACTCAATGTGGAACGTTTCATATTCAGCGCAAAAGCCACATCGTCTTGCGTACGGTTACGGTGCTTGCGCAAAAATTTTATGTTCGAATTGAAGTACATGGTATTGTGGGATTTAATATTCAAAATTAAAAATTTAAAGATTTTTTCTTTTTTATGCTCTAATATCAAAATATAATGATTAGTTTTACGGCGGATATTTTGATTAAAAACTCGTCAAAAATACGACTTTTTTGGAATATGCAAGCATTTTAGGCAAAAAAAGGGAAAAAAATATGGAAAGAACGATTTTGCATTTGGATTTGGACACTTTTTTCGTGTCGGTGGAACGCCTGGTGAACCCATCGTTAGAAGGTAAGCCCGTCATTGTGGGTGGCATGTCGGACCGAGGCGTGGTGTCGACGTGCAGCTATGAGGCAAGAAAGTTTGGTGTACATTCGGCCATGCCGATGCGCATGGCACGGCAGTTGTGCGCCCAGGCCGTCTTCATACGTGGCGACATGGAACTCTACAGCCGTTATTCCCGTCTGGTGACTGATATCATTGCCGATAGTGCACCCGTTTATGAGAAGATGTCCATTGACGAGCATTACTTAGACCTCACGGGCATGGACCGCTTTCACAACTGCCAGCTGTGGTCGCACGAACTACGGCAAAGAATCATCAAAGAGACTGGGTTGCCAATCTCGTTTGGACTCTCGGAAAACAAGACGGTCTCGAAGATTGCCACGGGACAGGCCAAGCCCAACGGTGAGCTCGAAGTGCCCACTCCTAATATTAATAGCTTCCTTGACCCGCTGTCGGTGCAGAAAATCCCGATGGTGGGCGAGAAAACTTATATCTTGCTTCGTTCGATGGGGGTGGAGAAAATCGGTACCTTGCGCCGCCTGCCACCTATGGCAGTAGAGCATGCCATGGGCAAGCATGGCCTCGACATCTGGAAGAAGGCCAACGGACACGACAGTACGCCTGTTTGTCCCTATCAAGAGAGGAAATCCATCAGCAAAGAACGTACTTTTGAACAAGACACCATTGATGTTGTAGCCATACGGCAATGCTTGGCACGCATGGTGGAGAGTCTAGGTTTCGACCTTCGATCGCAACACAAATTGACGGGTTGCGTGACGTTGAAAGTACGTTATGCCAACTTCGACACGCATGACATGCAGCAGCGTATTCCCTATACCGCCTTCGACCATGTGTTGCGCGAAACGGTGAACGGCATCTTCGACAAACTGTATAACCGAAGGATGATGATACGATTGGTTGGTGTGCGCTTCAGCGAATTGGTGAGTGGTGCTCCGCAACTGGCCTTGTTTGACGACAACATGGAATTGACCAACCTATATGCCGCGATGGATAAAATCAAAATGCGGTTTGGGGAACAAATCATACATCGGGCAGCGGGGTAATGTTACTCAACGTACATTCATATAACAGTCTGTGCTACGGCACGATGCCGATTGCGGACTTGGTTGGAAAGGCTTCCGCGATGGGGTATTCCGTCTTGCCTTTGACCGACATCAACACGACGATGGGCGTTGCCGATTTCGTCGTGGAGTGTCAGCGGAAAGGTGTGCGCCCCGTCGCGGGTGTAGATGTTCGCAATGGCAACGAACTGCTTTATGTTGCCTTGGCCAAAAACAACAAAGGTTTTGCCGAATTGAATCGCTTCCTGACTCAACATAATTTCAGTAAACAGCCCTATCCTGAATCTGCCCCTGACTGGGAGAATGTTTTTGTGATCTACCCTTTCGGAAAAAGAAAGTCGAGTGCACTAAAAACAAATGAATTTCTTGGTGTACGTTTCTCCCAGCTAACCAAGATATACAACTGCAAATCTTTTGAAAAGATGGTCGCTATGCAGCCTGTCACCTTTGCAGAAGAAGGCGATTTCGAGTTGCATCAATGCATGAGAGCCATCAACGAAAACGTTTTGATTTCGCGTCTTGAGCCTTCGTCTTACGCTGCGCCCGATGAAATCCTGTTACCTGCCGAAAGACTAAAAACTACTTTTGCTCTTTATCCGCAACTCATTGAAAATGCGGAACAGCTTTTGGACCAATGTGAAATCAACTTGGACGGAGGTGTGAAGAGCAAACGTTGTTTCACTGGCAATGCCTACGATGACCGGGAATTGCTGCGTAAGTTGGCTTTCGACGGCATGTCTTACCGCTATGGGACGAGCAACAAGACCGTTTACCGCCGCATCGAGAAGGAACTTGACATTATCGAACGGATGGACTTCTGCGCCTATTTCCTTATCGCCTGGGAGATTGTCCAATTTGCCATGAAACGAGGCTTCTACCATGTCGGACGTGGCAGCGGTGCCAATAGCGTGGTGGCTTATTGCCTGAAGATTACCGATGTGGATCCGATAGAATTGGACTTGTACTTCGAGCGTTTCCTCAATCCTATGCGTAGCAGTCCACCTGATTTCGACCTTGATTTCTCATGGCGCGATCGCGACCAAGTCATCGCTCATGTTTTCGAAAGATATGGCCAAAAGAATGTAGCCTTACTGGGGGCGACGGTCACTTTTCAGGACAACTCGCTTTGTCGTGAGCTGGGCAAGGTGTTCGGCTTACCCAAGGGTGAGATCGACCAGATGGAGCGTAACCCTAAGGAGTTTGCCCGACAGTATTTCATCGGTCAGCAGATTTTGTCGTTTGCCGAACGTATTCGCGACTTTCCACGTCAGCGCTCCATCCATGCCGGCGGCGTGCTCATTACTGAGAGCCCTATTACTGACTATGCCGCCCTTGATTTGCCGCCCAAGGGCTTCCCGACGACACAATACGATATGTATTCGGCAGAGAAAATAGGCCTCGTCAAGATGGATATCCTCAGCCAACGTGGCATTGCTCACATTCGCGACGCGGTGGAGATGGTGGAGCGTAACCAAGGCATTCAAATTGACATTCATCAGATTAACGTGCTGAAAGAGGACGAATTGGTGAAACGGCAATTGCTTAAGGCCGAGACCTGCGGTTGTTTCTACATTGAGAGTCCAGGGATGCGCAGCTTGTTGCGCAAGTTGCGTTGTTCCGATTACAAGACCTTGGTGGCAGCCAGCTCCATCATTCGGCCAGGCGTGGCTCATTCGGGCATGATGCGTGAGTATGTCAACCGTTTCCATCATCCTGAGAGTGTGGACTATAAGCATCCATTGTTGAAAGAACTGTTGTCTGAAACTTATGGTGTGATGATTTACCAAGAGGATGTCCTCAAAGTAGGACATTATTTTGCAGGTTTGGATTTGGCAGAGGCCGATGTGCTGCGTCGTATGATGGGTCATAAAATGCGAGATAAGTTTGAATTTGAGATAGTTAAACAACGTTTCTTTGGCAATTGCAAAGCTAAGGGCTATCCTGACGACTTGGTGTGCGAACTATGGAGGCAGATAGAATCGTTTTCAGGCTATTCTTTTTCAAAGGCACATTCTGCATCATATGCAGTAGAGAGTTACCAAAGCCTCTATTTGAAAAGCCATTATCCGCTGGAATTTCAGGTGGCAGTCATCAACAACTTTGGTGGATTCTATCAGACTTGGTTCTATTTTAACGAGGCACGGCGCATGGGCGCCAAGGTGCATCTGCCTTGTGTTAACCGAAGCAGCTATTCCACTACCTTGAAGGGTCGGACAATCTTTATGGGATTTATACATCTACAGGGTTTGGAGCAGCATTTTGTGGAACGCTTTCTTGCTGAGCGTGAGGCGAATGGACCTTTCGCTAGCTTGGAGGATTTCATGGCACGAGTTTCATTTACTTTGGAACAGCTTGTTTTGCTCATCCGTGGCGGTGCCTTCAATTTCACGAAGAAGCCCAAGGCCGAATTGCTATGGCAGGCTCATTTGAACAAGGGCGATGGTAAAAAAGAACAACCTGAAACGCTTTTCCAACTTGAAAGCCAACATTTTGAGTTTCCTGATTTTAGGGTCAATGCCTTGCAGAATGCCTATGATGAGATAGAACTCTATGGCTTCCCAGTCTCTTTGACTTGGTTCGACCTGTTGAAGACCAAGTTTCGTGGCGAGCTGATGGCCTGTCAGATGCTGCATTTCGTTGGGCAGCGCTATCGGATGTTGGGCAAATTAGTGACAATAAAGAACTTCCGTACCTGTAAAGGTGATCCGATGGCTCTTGCCACCTTCATCGATAGCACAGGCGAGGCCTTTGATACCGTGCATTTTCCGCAGGCGCTGAAAAACTATCCTTTCCAAGGTGACGGTGTGTATCTGCTTTTGGGCAAGGTCACGGAGGAGTTTGGACAGCCGTCGTTGGAAGTGGAGAAAATGGCACGGCTTGAATATAAGCTCCTGCAATAGGATAAAATCACTTTTTTCTACAATTGATTGAAAATCCAAGCGGCAAATTCCCAATGTTTTGTATCTTTGCCCAAATTTTATCGAAACAAAAATGCATCGAAAACTAGTTTTATCTTTGATTTGCCTTTTGGGATTGATAGCCAGTGCTATTGCCCAGGATAAAGGTCATGTTTCGGGTACTATTCGTGACGAAAGTACGGGCGAAACCTTAATTGGTGTCTCCATTTATGAGGAGAGACTGCAATCGGGTACGACAACCGATGAAAAAGGCCACTATGAATTGGATTTACCCAAGGGAGAGCATACGCTTCGCATCTCTTATGTTGGTTATAGCACAGTTCACAAAAAAGTTAACATTGCAAATAAACCGATTACACTCAATGTCAAACTGCAGCCTGAGTCGGAAAAGTTGTCGGAAGTACAGATCACTAGTGAACGAAAGAACCACAATGTGACAGCCATGGCAATGAGTGTGCAAACACTTGACATGATTACCATTAAAAAGATTCCTGCACTGATGGGTGAAGTGGATGTCATCAAGTCTATCACCTTGCTGCCGGGTGTGCAGTCGGCCTCAGAAGGCTCTTCGGGTTTCAGCGTGCGTGGTGGCGCCACCGACCATAATCTAATCCTTTTGGATGGCGCTCCAATCTATAATGCCTCGCATTTCCTTGGTTTCTTCTCTGTTTTCAACAACGATGTTGTAAAAGATGCCACGTTGTATAAAGGTGATATTCCCGCCAACTTCGGCGGCCGACTTTCTTCGGTCCTTGATGTTTCGGTGAAAGACGAGATGCCGAAACAGCTTGGAATACAGGGAGGGATAGGTTTGGTGACGAGCCATTTGATGGTGGAAACTCCGCTTTTTGACCACAATACTTCCGTGATGCTGGCAGGTCGTAGAACCTATGCGGGTCTTGTATTGCCGTTCCTTGGCGAGAATCTGAATAAATCCAAGATCAACTTTTATGATGTGAACGCTAAAATTACACAAACGCTTGGTAAGAATGACAGACTTTACTTTTCTTTCTATAATGGTCACGACATGTTCTCGATGCAACAAATGATAGGTTTAGGCTATGGTAATAGTAGTGCCACATTGCGTTGGAGCCATATCTTTTCCAATCGTCTGACCTCGAGCCTTTCTTTGATAGGATCTAGATACCGTTATAGTATTGACATGAACTATAGCCCATACGACTTCTCCATTAAGGCAGGTACAGATGCTGCCAGTCTCAATTACGACTTTGCCATGCATTGGAATGACAAGCATGTGACGAAATTTGGTCTGTCGACAGGTATACAATCTTATCTACAAGGAGAAATTGAAGATCGAGGAGGGGCTTTGTCGCAATATCTCCAAGTGGATCAGTCAAAGTCAGTAGCGCGCAAAGGTTTGGAGCATGCTTTGTATTTCACCCATGACTATAAGCCTACACCCCGTCTCACTTTCCGTGGAGGTATGAGACTGTCGTGTTTCCAGAATATTGGAGAAGAAGACTTTTTTGTGTTTGAGGATGTCATCCATATTGTTTTGGATACCATTCATTATGGTAGTGGCGAAGTGTTCAATACGGTCATCAATCCTGAGCCGCGTGTGGCGGCCATGTACCAGTTAGATGAACACTCGTCGGTCAAGGCTTCGTATTCGCGTACGGTTCAGTATGCCCAAGTGGCATCATCGGCAACAGGAGGTCTGCCTTTTGATGTTTGGTTCCCCACAAGCCCTAATGTGAAGCCGCAGAAATGTGACCAGTTTGCTCTAGGTTATTTCCGTAATTTCAACAACGATGCCATAGAAACTTCAGTAGAGTTGTATTATAAGAAAATGCAGAATGTTATTGACTTTAAGGATAATGCTATTACCTATGGTTATTTGTTGATTGATGGTGAGTTGCGTGCGGGGGAAGGCCGTTCTTATGGCGCAGAGTTTCTTGTTAGAAAGAATATAGGCAAGTTCACTGGATGGATATCATACACCTATTCGCGTACATTTCGAACCATTAAAGGAGTCAGTCATGGGAGGGAATATCGTTCTCCATACGACCGTCCCCATAACATCGTCCTTGTAGGTAGCTATGATGTTAGTCCTCGGATCACTTTGGCAGCCAATTGGATCTATAATACGGGTCAACCTGTGACATTTCCTTATGGGCAGTATACCCTTAATGGTGTGACTTATGCCGTTTATAACGGAAAGCGAAACGAGAGCCGATATCCTGACTACCATCGTTTGGATCTGTCATTTACCTGTAAACTGGGTAAACTGGAAAACAGAAGATGGCAACACGAGATTAATGTGTCAGTATACAATGCCTACGCTCGACACAACACTTGGGCTATTACTTTTGACGAAGGTGAGAATGGAAGCATCGAAACCAAAAACATGTATCTGTTTTCAGCTGTTCCTTCAATCTCTTACAACTTCAAATTTTAGGAATTATGAAGTATCTACATGAGTTATTGGTTTTTGGTGCGTTTGCTTTTCTTACCGCATGTACGGAAGACATTGTGATTGATGCTGAGGAGGGAGAACCGATGATAGGTGTTGAGGCTTCTTTTACTGATGAATTAAAGCATCATGAAGCTATACTGAGTTATACTACTAAGTTTTACCATGGAGATGAAATTCGGATGCTGAGTGGCGCTACAGTTTATGTGACAGATGGTGTGGATACGGTCTATTATTGTGAAGATTCTGAACGCCAGGGACATTATTTTACCGACCTTGCTGCGGGGAAGAAAAATACAGTTTATCGTCTTTGCATTGAAGTTCTTGATGATGATGGGACAGCACAACATCTGTTTGCAGAAAGCTTAATGCCAGATAACGTAGATTGTATCGATAGTTTGGTGATCAAGCATTTCAACGGGGAAAACGATACCATGCCAACAACGTTTTTTATGGATACGATAGAGTGGCTTTATCCTTATTTCCAGAGTCTTCCTGACCCATCCATCATATATATGCCATTGATCTCCATCAACGACTCTTTAGTGACAGATACGCTTACACAACGTCTGGCTATTCCTGTGGGAGGCTATGCAGGTTATTATATAAATGGCCCAGAGATGCAGGAGGCCAACAAGGAGATACCAATAGCCTATTTCCGTAGATCTAACTTGAAGGATGGTGATCGTATTCATGCCAAATTGTATAGCATTCCTGTGGATTATCTGACTTTTGCATATAGCCTTATCGCCTCTTTAGGTAGTAATCCTATGTTAGGAGCTCCTGCTAATGTGAACACCAACATTCAGCCAGAAGGTAAGGGTGTTGGGTGGTTTTTTACGGCATCTGCCGTTTCATCAGAAACTATCTTTCGAAAATAATAAGTAATTATGGTAATTATAAAACACTATTTCAGTCTGTTGGTTGTGCTTGCTTTGCTGGCAGCATCATGTACTGAGAAAATCACAATGGATTTGCCTGAAGGCCAAAAGATACCAGTGTTAGAAGGGTCGTTGACAAACGAATTTAAACGTCACGAGGTGATTCTAAGCTATTCTTCAGAATTGTACAATACGGAGGGCGCTGAGATGATTTCAGGAGCCGAAGTTTATGTGGTAGGTGGTGGGGATACAATATGGTATTATGAGCAGGAGGACAAAGTAGGCCACTATCTAACGGATTCAGTGGCAGGGATCAAGAATCGGCGTTACCATTTGGAAGTTAATGTGGGGGAAAATACACTGTATGCAAGGCCTCTTCGAATCTATGCTGACACCAAAATGTCCAATAACGCCTCTTGTATGGATTCCTTAGGCTTGCTTCCCTTACGCAACGAACAAGGTATTCCTTTTGTTAACGATTCGGCGGCTGTATGTTTATGCCCATATTTTCAGACACTTTCCAATAATGATATTGTCTATAATGTGGAATTGTATCTGAATGGCAGATTGTTTAAGAATCGTCCATCTAAATTGTTCAATCTGTTTTCGATGAAAGGCTATGCTGGCTATTATTTCAATGGCCCCGAAATGCTAAAGGACAATGTAGAGATCCCTGTGGGTATAATGAACAAGGAATATTTGCGTGATGGTGATGTGATCAAAGTGAGGCTTTATAGTATATCAGAAGATTATATGTATTTCCTTGTGGGGCAGAAATTAGCCATTGGAGTCAATCCAGCAATGGGAGCGTATCCAGCCATGTTCTCCAACCTTTTCTCCAATTGTAATGCAATCGGATGGTTCAATGCCACTTCAGTTATTGAAGGTGAGAACGTTTATCATGAGAGCATGTTTCAGCAATAGTATTAATCTGCGATAAGAAAGAGAAAGGCGGCCTCGTCAAAACGAGGTCGCCTTTCATGTTGATAATGTGTTGCCTTTTACTTCACAACAACCTTTTCCATGTGCACTTGTGTGCCAGAGGTAAGGCGGAGGAAGTAAACTCCCTTGGTCATGCCGTTGACATTGATTTGCTCGGTGCCTTGGGCATTGCCGCTAGCCATAACCTGTCCCATGCCATTGTACATCACATAGCTGTACTCTGTATTGCCACCGTTAATGTAGAGGATACTATTGGTTGGGTTAGGATAAATGGCAAATTCAGTAGTAGTCTCGTCAATGCTCATCTCAGCTTTCACATCAATACATTCGGGGAAGGAACTACCATCCTCATAATTAGCAACGATGCAGTAGGTGAAATGGATTTCGGAGTACACTTCGTCGGTGTAGGTGGATTCAATGGTTTCACCGATTTCGAGACCATTACGGAAGATGGTGTAGCTAATAGCGCCTTCAGGAGCATCCCATGTCAGGATGATGGAACCGATTTCCACTTCTGCGTTGAGGTTCTCAACAGAGGCGTAGTTGCCAAGTGGTTCTGCTCCAGCGCAGTTGCAGTCAAACTCATAGAGTAAACCGGAGTGTACGCTATTACAATTGTAAATTATAGTGCCATCTTCATATTTCACATTGAATGAACATTCGCTATCCCATTGTCCGCTGGTCCAGTTGAGAGTGACGTGGACACCATTGCCGATTTCAATGGTAAAGGAAGAAGCATTTCCGCTGCATGTGAGATCTTGTGAAGGAGTGCCGTCATCAAAACTTACCGTCAATTTGGCACCATTCCAACCATCACCGTAAGAGTCGGCAAGATTGAAGATGACATTGCAGCTGTTCTTCAGCGTAAGGTTTCCTTCAATGCTCAGGCCACCGTCAGCATTCATGACGAAGCTAAGCGGAATTTGTTCGGTCTCAGGGCAGCTCGGGTCGATGCTCAGATGGAACACGCACGAAGCGATGCCATCGGGGTCGATGGTGCCAAACTCAACATTCTCGTTGAGCAAGGTGACGTATTGGTTTTCGCAAGAAATGGTAGCGATGGCATTGGTGGCCATGTAGTGACCAATGTTCTTGAAGTTGGCGACGATTGTCAGCTCTTCACCAGGGACATAACCACCAGCCCATTCGGAACCACCATAATCAAGGATGGCTTGACCAGCGGTGATGATGGCCTTGCCGTTCCACGTCTCACTACCGCATTGCATGACGACATTGATTTGGAAACGAGTTCCGTCTTCAACACCTTCGGCAACTATGAAACTAAAGGCATCTTGCAGCGTGACTATTTCTTCTGCAGCAATCACACCAAACTCAGCAGTACCGTTGAGGATGCTCAAACGGTCATCGGCACAGCTCAAAGTCACGGTGGTGACATCTCCAGTCGGGTCAACACCCACATTCTTGAAGCTCATTGTAAGGCTTGTCTCCACATTGACAGGGGTAAAATTGGGTGAGAAGCTGTTCACTGTGATGTAAGCTCCTTCAGCAGGAAGAATTTCCACAGGGATAACCTCGGTCACCTTATTATAGCCCATAACGGTTAAGGTGGCCGTACCCACATTTGACAATGGTGAGAAGTTCAACGTGGCAGTGCCATTTTCAATGATTCCAGAGGCGATGATTTCATCATCCATCATCAAGGTGGCGATGCCATATGCAGTGTTTTCAGCGCTGATTTCAAGAGTTGTCATACCCAGCATCATCGCAGCAGGGTTGAGACCAATATTCATACTGACAGGATTGTCTGTACGGACCATCATGCTGGGGTCACCAAAGAGAATCCATGTGTCATGGGTATCGTAGCCTTGGCTACCCGACATATCCAAAACATACATGTTGCCATTCACGGAAGCAGCACC
>JAEEGL014263309.1_pt1 | contig 10586 bp, 5 predicted proteins | sample 9134231 | NCBI WGS metagenome assembly JAEEGL01 (sample SAMN16246548, study PRJNA631951) | gut metagenome | biome: gut microbiome; feature: rumen; material: fiber-attached | host: Bos | place: Iran: Karaj | collected 2018-10
ATGCGGTATAATTCTGTGCGGTACTTGCAGACTTAAGTTCATCGGGGACGTATGCACCAAGAAAAGTATGATCGCCGTTACCAAGCCACTTGCACGGCTCATTGTTGTGAGTCAGGCTATATGTGATAACCGAATTACTTTCTTCAAGTACAAGCTTGGCTGCTTTCATATCTTTGGCATCTTTATAATAAAAGATGTCCATACCTTTTTTAAGTCCATTTTTAAGCCATTCGAGATCCTTATCATCCAGACTCGTTCTAGTGATAGCAGCGGTAGAAACCATATCACTGGTATTAATCCCACCTACATGAATGATAGCCTCATCATCTACGGGCGTAGGGAGTTCATTGCTAGAGCTACAACTTGCTAATAGCACTATGCCCAGAGCCAAATTGAGAAATTTTATCTTATTATTCATTATCAGTTACTTTTTTTCTTCTGGTTTAACAGCATTTCGTTTACCAATGGTTTTCTCTACAGTGTATCCATCAGCCAAACCTTTTGATGCAACTCCATTACTTATCTTTTCGCCATTATTCGGCCACCAGTTACCCTGACAATCCTCAGTGGCGTTTGAATAGGTCAAATTTATCTCTTTCTGAGCATAACCCAAAATACCACCATGATACGCATCTTCTGGTGTAGTAATATAGCTCTCACAGAAACTAGCACAGTCAGTAATGGTAAGTTTAGGTGTTTCGCCATTCCAAGAACCAATACCACCAACAATACCTCCATAGTAAACAGTTTCTGCGCCTGTTATACCTGTGGCAGGTCTGAGTTCACTATCCTTATGGAACACACACTGCGAAATGGTTGCAGTAGAAGCAGTAGAAACAATACCACCGGCATATTTTCGTTCACCTGATGAAAGATTTACGACTTTTGCTACTATATTGGCAGTCGCTTCGCAATTGACAATCTTAGCTCCTTCAGCAGCCCATACCACAACACCTGCAGGATTAGATGCTTGGATAGTAATACCCTTAGCATTCACTACAATATTTCTGATTTCAGCTTTTGGTCCAAATACTCCCTCAGCCAGAGGAGCTATAATATCTTTATCATCAGTCTTATGTTCGGCCACCAAATTATCTGTTACGTTTATAGTCATATCGTGAACCTGACCTGTGATATTCTTAAATATCATCTTTGAGGTGGAGATTGTCTTGCCATTACCGTCTAGTTCATAAGCCACATCATCCTTTGTTGAACAAACGGATATATCCTTAGCTAGCCGATAACGATTACCAGAACCAGTAGCAGATGCTAGTTCGGTTTCGCTATCGATGATGCCTGTATAGCGTTCTCCTACTGGAGTTTCATTCTCCCCGTCATCAGCAACTGTTGGCCATGCATTATTCTTAAAGTTACATGTGCCATCGTAAGCACCTACAATATTCTTGGCTTTAGCATCTTGTAACAATGTTATACCATACTCGAAAGTATTGTTAGTTATATCGCCATTAGCCAATCCTACAATACCACCACAAGCTTTAGTACCACCATCTACACGATTATTGACAATACAACCAGTAATAGTCGCATTCTTTCCTGATGTAATGCCAGTTATTGATTTCGCAGCAATACCACCTACATATTCTGCAGTACTGCCCGATACTTCTATCGAAGAATGGCATTTGATAATAGAGCCTGTATTCTCCACAACCGCACCAGCAACAGTAGCATGAGCTCCATTGATTGCAGTAATCTTTACGTCATCAATAGTACCGTTATTGATGTTAGCAATAGCAGCGTTTATCTCAACAGCATCAGTATTATTACCAATCTGAATTGTTCCATTCTGAAGGTTAGCTGTTCCTTCCATCTTATTAAGGAAACGACGAGAACCTTTTAATTTCCAACCTCCAAGATTCAATGTACAGCGAAGATCGTAAGTACCCCAAACTTCCTGGTGATTTACTGTTGTAGAATCTAGATTAATATCATTCAACACTAGACCAACATTACCAGCCTTATTATCCGCTCCTGTAAGGAAGTCTATCAAATCATCGCGAGTTTCGATGTATTTGGGTTCTCCTGCATTACCATGATCATCACAAATTGTGGTGGTTACTTTCTCAGTCCAATCCTCAATATAAGCCGACATCAATGTCTTACGACTCTCGCGTCCCAAAGTAACTGTGATTGTAAGATGTTTGCCTGCTGCGAGATCGTAATTATCATTAGAACCAGTTGTATCATTACCTCTGTAGAAAGAATAATTCTGACCAGATAGGCTAATTTTAGTAATCAAGTTGTCTGTCGGATTCTGATTATAATCCCAAGGTTCAACAATAGCATCGTAGCACATGATGGTATCTCCTTCTGTTTCTGATTCCCATCTTGCCAGAGGCTTTATTGCTGTAGTATCTGGTGTGCTTGCCGAATGCGAATAAATCCTTGTAACAACTTCTTTCGCTGCATTTGAAGGCCACAAAGACTTGCTACTAACACCCTCGCCTGCTTTCAACTTTACAGTAATAAGCGCACGCTGGTGTTGTAGATAAAGAGGGATTTTTTTGTAATCAGCATTATTACCTTCCAGCTTTAGCTCCTCATTCAAAGCCTTCCACTGTTTGGCTGTGCGATAGTTTCGCTCAGTTAGTTTATCCAGAGAGCTACCAGAATCTTCGTCACCTACCCATTTCTGGATATAGCCATAACCCTCTAAGCGATCCTGTTTTAGCCAATCTACCTGTTTGGATTGATTTTCTGATAATGTTTCGGAACCAGCTACTGCTTTAAAGCCATATGCTTTTATAGTGCTAGGCCAATATAGGGGAGTTGTACCAGATTTAACAATCAAGGCACCTCCAGTAGATGGCGTATAAACGCCCTCACCTACTAGGCTACCATCATCCTCAAGATACATACCTACTGTAAACTCGTATGCATCAGTCACAGCCTTATATGCGCCCATCTGTGTCTCGTAATCAGATTTAGCAGAGCGAGTGACAGAAACGCTTGGCAAAGAGGTCGTAAACATTACCTCCTCGCCTACTTCGATATCATCAGAAAAGAGATTCTCGAATGTTTCTCGACAACTTGACAGCGAAACCGCCATACAAGCCATCAGCGCCAATTGCCATAGTCTATATATTATCTTATTATTCTTCATCATATTCTATTGGATAGTACCATCAGTGGAATACCCATTCTTATCAATTGTCCATGCAGAGATTACGGCAGTTACCTGAGCGATAAGACTGCGTCGCAACTCCATATTGTAGACGTACTTAGTACCACTCTTCAATTCTTTTTCTGTAATAGCTTCATAAGTAACAGTATGCTCTACGTTAGTTTTTGATTCTTTCCAAGTGATACGGATACCTTGAAGCATTCCAAATGCAATGCATTCGAATGATTTAAGATAGCCAGTTGGAACAGATGTCTCATTCTCAAACATCTTGAAAGGAGTCGTTTTTAGGGTTGACTTATCATAGGATGTTGTAGGCAAGCTGCCATCTGGATTGATACAATAAGCCACATATCCTGTGTGAGAAACACCTAGTAGTTCAACCTTTTCTATCTGACTGGCACTTACGCTGGCCGATTCATCCAGAGAACTTTTAAGGTTTACCTGAACCTGAGCAAACTGATGTTCAAAGAAAAGTTTTACGCGGTTTGACTCCTGAGTAGACCCCGAAGGTTTCATCTCAACAACAGCACGAATAGGATCGGGCTGCTCAGACATCTTTGCACCTTGAGCCAAATTGAACTCAAGCATATATTGCTTGTTGGCATCTACGGTATTAATGTCTGGGAACAACTTCAAAGAGCCAGTATTGCCATCATCACTTGCAAGTTTATTATAATCAGCCAATGCAAGAAAAATATGATTCTTACGGTTCTGCCAGTAGAAGCAAGTGGCATTATTATCAAACCCAGTCTTAGTATCAATACTCAAATTGCTATCATCGCCAAATGACTTCTGACGATATACGGCATTACCTGTTGCATTATTTATCTTCAGCCATGTTGTACTCATGTTGACTTCAGGGTTAGGTTCGCCATAGTAATATGGATCCTTATCATCATCATTTGCACCGGCATGGAAGAACATCGAGCAGACGAAACGGCTATCCTCAGGCATATATGATGCAGTAGCACGAGTTACGGAAGCCTCAGAATTACCAGCAGAGAACAGAACAGGCATCAGACCTTTCTGCTGCTGACCACCATTGTCGATCTCCGCCTCAGAGCATCCAGCCAGCAGCAGCGCAACCATTGCTATATGTAAATTATTAATCTTCATCCCTTTATCAATCCCAATCAAGCGTTGCGTTACCACTACCAGATGTACCATCCCAATCCTTAATAACCGCACGGAACTTAATAGCCTCTTTGGTAAGAGTAATGGTGTAATTGTACTGATTTCCACGAAGCCATTTGCTAATTACGGCATCATTATTATCCTTACACTTATTGAGTTGCAACGAGTATGTTGTAGATGTAGCATCAGTAGCACCATCATGCAGGTTAATAATTAACTTTGCAGCATCACCTATAGTCTCATGTGGAATCATGATCTTAGCAACATCACTTTTCCCATCTGTAAAAGCTGAAACTGCTATTGCATCTGCAGTAATACTACCATCAGTCAGGGCAATCGTTCCCGACGTAGACAAATTAGTTAATTCGTATGTAGCTTTTGTTAAGTCGACTGCGGCATTATCTGTGGTGGTTTGCAACTTAACAACCACTTTACTCATAGCATGTTCGAATGCTAAAGGCACATTACCTGTACGAGGGGCGATGGCGCCACCTACTTCATAAGTTCCATGCTTAGCCGTAGTACCCCAAAGCAAATCCGTACCTTGATTAACATTCTTGCTTGTTACCGCGGTTAAAGCATCTCCAGATGTCAGTTCGGCCAAAGCACGGAAATAATAATTTGTAGAAGCATTCTCCCAATAAAGTACAGGTGTATATTTAAATGCGCCACTGGTATATTTTGCCGTTGTAGAAGGGGTATCTGTAAAAGTTGTCAAATCAGTAGTTCTCCATAACGAGAATTCATCATCTTCATTAATAGTACCTCCTGTAACACCGCTATCAGTAACATCTGCTGAGAATTGGATTACTCCAGTGCCATCAGCATTTACATCATTCCAACCAGCCAATGTGGCTTTGACGTCTATCGCTTGCTTTTTCAGAGTAACAGTCAACTTGTAATTGTAGCCACTCTGGGTCTTACTATATTTAAGGCCACCACTCCAATTATTATCAAGTATAGGATCGCTCATACCTAGAATGCCCTTGGTAACTTTTATTTCATAATTGTTTCCTCCAGCATTTTCAATTACTGCCAATACTTCATCTTCGGTCAGCTCCGTCAGCGGTATAGTAATAGCCTCGTAAGTACGAGTTGTTGCAGTTGCAGCATCAGTGGCATCAGAATACATTGTAACATCTACAATACCAGTTGGATCACTGACAGTAGCAGAAGGCGCAGTAAATGTCCCCGTCTTAGTCATATTTTTCAAAGTGACAGTAGTACTTTCAAAATCACCTGCTTTGAAGCCATCACCTGCAACGAGTACGATTGTAAACTTGCTCATTGCATGTGTGAACGGAACCTCAATAGTGCCATGTTCATCCGTAGATTTACTAGCATGGTCATATGGAACAGGACTTGTTGTGGCAGACCACAGCAAGTCGTTTACCTTCATTTTTTCAGCAGTGCTTTGATCACTATCTGTTGTCCACCCAAGAACACCGGTTGTATTTACAAGAGCTGTAGTCGGTGTACCACCGTTATAGCAATATCCATAATATGAGCGCAAGCCATGACCAGTTGTTCTCAAGTATTTATCTTCGCTACTCGAATCACTGAAGTCATCCCAATACATTGATGTAGACTGTGTAGCAGTCGTAAAAGACACAAGTTTTGACATAACTCTTGACGACGAACCATCAACATGCTCCACATAACTCAATATCTGATCTGTTGACTCGAACGCATCATTTGTTGCGCGAGTTACGGGGCGGTCACCGGAGAGGGTTGCCTCTAGGCGAAGGGGGATACGCTCATCGTCTGGCGTGTTGGTGATGTCCTCGCTAGTGCATCCCGCCAGAGTCAGAGTTGATATCGTAAGTAATATATAATTCTTTAATTTCATATTGCTATGCTATTTCTATTTAGAACCACACATCTTCGCTTGCTTCTACCGTAGTCCAGTCGGTAAGTGTGGCGGTTGCTTTGATTTCGGTTTTGGTTATTTTAAGATTGTAGACATAGTGTACGCCAGACTCCCAAGCACTAACAGCAGCAGCCTCATCAGTAGAACCAGACTTCTTAACCTTAATTGGAGCTAAATCGGCATAGTATACATCCTTGGCTGCACTTGGATTTGTGCTTGGATCATCACTATAAACTGTAATCTTGAATCTCACCTTATTGCTCTTGTCATTGTTTACCAATGACTGAGGCACAATAATGTCATGATACTCTGTACTTGAACCATGAAGGGCATAAGTATTATTATCATCAGTAATAAAAGCAGAGCGATTACTCAACAATATGTTACCAGCTGTTCCAACATTATCCAACTCAACCTTAGCATAAGTCAAGTCAACATTATCGGTCTTGCCATCACCGCTAGATTTTAACTTCACTTCAACTTGACTCATCATATAGCGGAAATTAAGATTGATCGCAGACTCACGTGCACAAATACCTTCGATACTCATATCAACCTCGGTATGATCAGGATTTCCACACATCGTATTACTAGCAATCTCAGGCATACCAATCACGAAATTGCTTGGGAAGGTTGCTGCATTGTATACACCATTATCAACATGTACACACTGCTTACCACCAACTTCTTCGACCTTAGGTCCAATATTGTTTACATCATCATACAGAGGATATATTCCACGGAAATGATAATGCTGATAATGATGTGACCAATATAATGTATTAGTTGATTTCCAATCAGTAGTACCATCTGTATTTACAATTGGAGTTGCTTCGTGCTGGTAACCCTTATTAATATCCTCGCTACGCCAAAATGAGAAGGTATTAAAAACAGAAGTAGGTTTATCTCCATTCTTTCCTCCTATAACTGCATCAACATTGATAACAGGGTATACCTCATCAGATTTCACCTCATTCCATGCAGTAACAGTAGCAGTTGTGCGAATACCTGTCTTATTTATTGTGAGATTAATAATATAATTATATCCCGGTTTTGTTTTATAATCAGTCGAAGAATCCGCTTTCTTCATCGCCTCACGGATTTCCTTTGCATTGATAAAGTAGATGTTGTTATCAACATTCAGTACAGCAATTATAGTTTTGTTATCTGTTCCAAGCTGAGTTCCTGGATAAACTATTGCTTGTTTAATAACGGTAATATCTACATCTTCAGTACTAGTTGTACCTGCAATAATAGCTGCTTTTGTTCCTGTATTACTTGCAGTTCCTGTACTGATATTAATAGTGCCCTCCGATATTGCGTAATTATTATCTGTTACAGTAACCCCTGCTAATGTTGTAGCATTAGAAAGAGTAAGAGTAGGATCAGTAGTAAACTTTTTAGTAGTTACACCAACGCCAGTTGTTGGGAATCCCTCTCCTGCATTAATATTGAAAGTAATCTTGCTCAAAGGATGAGTAAAAATCATCTTTTTAGCATCTTCATCATTTCTTTTAGCGAATTTATAAGGATTGGTTGTCAGATTGTTTGAAACGATAATATCGCCTACTAAAACATTTACGCCATCTGTGATTAATGGCCATGAAAGACTCTCCCACTCTGCATCTGTTGATATGGCCGGTGCAGTAGCCATTCCATCCACAGCTACGGCAAGAATATTTAAGCCCTTGTCTGTGTTTACAGAATTACCGGGATCACCTGCACCATAATCATCCCAGTAGAGAGTCTCACCTTCAGAAAAATCTAGTTGTGCGGGATTGGTGCTATTAATTTTACAAGTAGTCTTTTGGCTAATGGAATTGTCTGTAGAACCTTTTTTCCATATTCCATCAACCCTCATACGCACCTGCGTACCGCTTTGCATAGAGTAATAGGTGGGGGCGCCTGCGCGAGTCAGAGAGCGCTGGGCGGGGGATGACTCTACACCTACGGTAAAGTCGATGGGGCCGTCGGCTGTGCGGTCGAAGGTATCCCAGAAGTCTTCACTTGTACAGGAAGCAAGTCCCAGTACAAGTGAAGTGGTAAGAGTATATATGATTATCTTTTTATTCATTACAATGTAATACTATTCCAAAGACACATTACTAGATGCCATTATATCAATCCACTTGCTAACAGTACATGTAACATTATCAATTCCAGACTTTGTAAGAGTGAAAGTATATTTATATGAATGGTTAGGATACCATAATGCTATGGCTGAAGTACCCTGATTCAAACTGTTACCATTAGAAGTTGCGGTAATTGAGCTCAATTCCTTTACTACATAATACACATTGTCATCTGGAGTTTTAATTGTAAAGCCAACATAAAGATTTGATCCTTCACCTGTACGAACAAGTGATTGAGGAACTACTGCATAAGTGAACAGACCTGTCTTAGTATATTCTGTTCCATCTGCTGAAGTACCTTTGTCTGGCTTAGTAAAGGTATCACTTTCTTTTAATCCTCCTGTTGTATTTACAAGACCATTACCAAGTTTTACCGTACCTTTGTTATAGAAATAAGTAAGCGATACTTCACATTGTTTATCGCCTTTTTCGAGTTCAACCTTGTTATTTCCTGTTGTGGTGCGTAGCTCCACACTAAGATTACTCATCATATGAAATGCTGTCATGCTTATAGCTGAGTTATTTGCTCCAATAGCCTTGCTGATATAATTACCATATCCATCTGATGAACTATAAGCGATACCATTTTTTGCTTCATCATATAAAAGTGGGGCTCCCCAGATATAATCATGTTTTTTCTGATCACCTGATTCAATCTCAAAATAATCATCTACATTATCATCATCATCTCCATAGAGTTTAATCCCCTTATTTACAGAACGGAAATGATAGAACGACAGATTATTCTCGTAATACCATCCTGTGTTCCATATACTATTATTAGACGAAAGAGTGGCCTGATCATTATAGTTTCCTGCCCATTTATTACCTTCTGTAGAAGCATCGTTCATTCTGTACATATCAAAACTTGTACAAGGATCACCATTAGTAGTGAACATAGTAAATCCAAGTGTACGACCATTATTTACGTTTTTATCAGCTTCAACATCAGTCCACTTTGCAAGAGTTGCAGTTACACTTACTTTACTCTTATCTACAGTAAGATTAAATACATAATTACGTCCCTGCTCCATGGTAATAGTAGTTCCAGTATTAGCTGACTCACTAATCCCCTTTTTACCATTAAGTGCTTCAAACATCATTCCCTGTGTAACGTAATATTTGCTATCATCTATAACGAATGACAATACATCTGTGTCATTGTCCTTATTGATAACATAACCTGGTAGTATTTGAGCCAACAATGAATATTCTGCATCAGTTTCTAAGTCTGTAGTCGCCATCTTTGTGATATTCTTCTTTGTCGTATTATCGTCCCAAGTACCATTTTCCAAATCAAGCTTACCAGCAACCGGAACATTAATGATTGTCACATTTGTACCATCTTTGAATTTAAAGTCACTTCCATCATCCTTATAACCAGCACCCTTGATAATGTTTAGTGTAATTCGACAGAGTGCATGATTGAAAACGAGACGTCCCTGATCAAACTTACCAGGGCCATCAGGCTGAGTCGAGTCCTTCAAACGGAAGGCTAGCTCTCCATTATTAACTTTGGTATAATCATCATCCTCATAATTGTACGACATTGCACCACCAGAACCCTTAGCACTAATATTATTGCTATAAGTCAAATCCTCGATTGCAATTGAGTCGCCTTTGCTCTGATCTGTTGATACAAACCAATCTATCTTCTCCGAAAGACTTCCAGTATTCCATCCTGTACTAGATGCTAAATGATCAATCAATGCAACACCCTCTTTATTTGTTGGATCTATACCATTCTTAACATCCGACTTTCCAGGAACGGCAACTGCAAAAACCGATATATTTGCGCTACGACCATATGCATCATCCCAATAACGAATATTCTCCTTGCTTGGCGAATCGAATTTAGAAAAAGTGTTATCACCTGGAGCCGCATCCTTCAAAGCATTAGCCAAAACACGGGTTTCCTTAATATTGTTTTTGTCCTTTTTACTACGAATATGCATAGCAACCTGCGTTTTCTCCGTAAATCCGGCGCGGGTTACGGGGGCGCTGCTGTTTTCGCCTACGAACGAAATTGGAGTTTTGCCTGAGGGGTCTACATCGTGGTTGTCGATGTCGGTTGCGTTGGTACATGCTGTTGCTATCAGGGCTGTGGCAATCAGCAGGGGGTTGATAAGATTCTTCATTGTCTTTATTATGCTTTTAAACTTTCTAGTCTGTTTATTTCTCTAAGTTTGTATCTATGCTACCTACAACGTCGGTCCAGGGGGTGAGCTCGGCGCTGAAGTCGATGGTGAGCGGATAGAACTCGTTGACCTTGATTACGAACGTGTTGATAGTGTTGGGTGCTAAGTCG
>JAEEGL015674821.1_pt1 | contig 10586 bp, 5 predicted proteins | sample 9134231 | NCBI WGS metagenome assembly JAEEGL01 (sample SAMN16246548, study PRJNA631951) | gut metagenome | biome: gut microbiome; feature: rumen; material: fiber-attached | host: Bos | place: Iran: Karaj | collected 2018-10
CACCCTTCGCAAGCAGTTCTTCGTTTGAATACCGTTCATAGTTTCTGATGGTATTCGTGAATCCTCGCCCGAGAGCCAGGTGGCAGGCCGCGTTCTCGTCAAAGAGAGTATTGTAGAAAAGGAAACCCAGCCTGTTTATCGGAGACGTGTACGGAACAAGCGCAACTTCTCCCAGATAAGAAGCGCCTTCGTCCATTGAAACTATCGTCTTCAGAAGATCTTCGTTTTTCTCGGCGTGCACTTCGCTGACTTTTCCGTTCTTAAACGAAATGCTGAAATTCTCGATGAGCTGCCCGTTATAGCACAGCGGTTTCGTTGAATATACAATTCCCTCTGCCTTGCCTTTCATCGGGCTGACGTAGACTTCTTCCGACGGGATGTTGGCATTGAACATCTCGCCAGACAGGATGGGTTCCGCTCCGCCGCAGAATCCGGCATCCTCAATCATGCCGACACTGAAGTCCGTTCCGTTGGCGGATCTGTATATTAGTTCCTTTATCCCCAGCGAATTCAAATAGGCGCATCTTCCTTCAATGTCCTTGTTGTGCCTGTCCCATTCCGCTATGGGGTCCTCCGAATCCGCTCTGCTTGCGTACAGAATGGCTTCCCACAGTTTTTCCACAGCAGCGCCTTTTCTCAGTTCCGGGAACAGTTTCTTGGCCCATTTTTCACCCGGCACCGCGGCGATGCACCACTTGTACCTGTTTTCCATCCGGTCTCTGATCGGCTTTATGAGTTTGAACCTGGCCTGCATTGCTTTTGCGTACTTTTCGTTGTCGATACCCTTCATCGCATCGGGATCGGAACTTTCAAGATATATGCGGGCCGGTTCGGTCTCGGCATAATGCTCGAGTTTCGACAGTTCCCATTCCTCGACCTTGGAAAGCGTCTTGAGAGACATACGTTTTACGCCCAGACGGTAAATGGGATCGTATGAAAAATCCACAGTTACCATTCTCGCTCCTGCCGCATAGCACTCAGCGGCGACATATTCTACGAATTCCGGCTGGTCGAGTCCGCAGGTGATGACGACGTCTTCACCTTTTCTTATGCTGACGCCTTTTCTGACTATAAGCTTCGCGTAATTTCTGAGAATGCTCTTTTTCACTTGACGACACCTCTGCTGTTTTTCACTCTATGACAAGTTCGATGACGTTTTTTCCGGTGTAATGACCGGCGGCATCAAAATCGTCGGGCGAATCATAAACGAACGCATAAAGCGACAGATCTTTTACGGACGTAACATAGAGGGCCCCGGTAAGTTTGATGGATGTGATCAGTATCTCGTCCGTCATCGTCGACTGTTCGAGATGCGAGTACCGGTCGCTCCCCTCCCACATTTTCGGCACCTTGTGAATGTCATCGTACAGATAGACCTCGACAAACTCCCGGAAAGATTCTTCCGCGTCGTTCCCCCTGTTCATCACATCGTCGGGCTCAAGTATTGTGACGTCGAACGACCTTCCCCCGAAAGTGCTGAAAACAAGCCTGTATCCCAGTTTGCAGTTTTTCAGGTCGGGGTACTTTTCATAAGCCCTGTTCCAGAAATCGGAATATTCCGTTCCCGTCATATCTCCCGTATCCGGCACGACTCCGAAACAGCCTATGTCCTTACCCCAGACCCATGTGCCGGCATACCCGGTGAGTTTCTCGAACGTTTTTGCCCCGTTATCCGAGAAAAAATAAAACTCCGGGAGTTCGGGGGCCTTTGGTTCAGGCAAGGCAGTCGTCTCTTCCGGCGGTTCGGTTATTCTGTCGGCAGTGACAAGGGGCGGCTCCGTATGATCCGGATACACCTCATAACGCGGCACATCCGCCACGAAAACGGCGCATCCGGCAAGCGCGGCTGTCGCGGCAACAAGCAAAATAAACAACAATTTTTTCATATTTACCTCTGGGGTTGATTGTAGCACACGCGCGCTACCCTTACAAGACAATTAATGACTCAAATGGAAAAATCGGGAAAATAAGGTTCTCAATAATCTTACATCAAATATCTTTCAATACCGGGGATGGTTACCTAAACACACAAAATTATGAAGAATCAAAATAATGAAGAACCGAAAAAAAGACGGCGCCGAGCGCCGTCTTTTTCACCTGTACGGTATGAATCAGTCGTTTATCTTCCTCTTGATCAGGACAACTGCGAAGCAGGCTACGAGCGCCGCGGCGGAAACCGCGAAAACTATCGTATCATGGCTTCCTGTCGTCGGTGACTGGGCCTGTCCCGCTTCCGTCGTGGAAGGAGCTGCCGTAACAACCGGCGCGTCGGTGACTACAGGAGCATCAGTGATAACGGGCGCAGCGGTGGTATCGGGAAGCACGGTAGTCACTGCGGGAGCCGAAGCATTGTAAACTTCCTTGGTGTCGAACAGCGCAGATATATCTGCAAATCCGGCATTTGCTGCCACGCTCTCGGAATAAACGAGTTTGGATCCCTTCTCGTATATAATGACATCGGGATTGCCTACCGTTCCGGGATAGTTGATGTCATCCTTCAGGGAAACGGAGTCGATGGTTCCGCTGAGCCAGTTGAAGGTAAGACTCTTGATGTTGATGGTCTGAGTCTTTGTAGCGCCCGTGTCAACGCCGCAGATGTAATCAATGGAGGCGTTGTCCTTAAGCGTTACGGTAATGTTTCCGTTAAACGTATCGTTGCTGTTGACGGAAGCAAAATATAGCTTTCCTACTTTGGCGTTGCCGCCTATGACTACGTTCGCATCTCCGGTCCTTGTGGAACCCTTGATAGCGCGGTCATAACAGGAAATAACGAGATAGTCTCCGGAAAGAGCTGTGATGTCGACAGATTCGTCGGATTCGGTCGTAGGATCGTCCTGACCGTTCTGATATCCGCCGAGAAGGTCGAAAGCGTTGCCGAATTTGTATCCGTTAGTGCCGCCGCCGGGAGTGATATCCATTCCCTCGCCGAGCTTTATCTTGTTGCACTGACCGACAACGAGGTAGAAGTTGCCGAGCATAACGAAATTGAGGTTCTCAAAAGTGGTATCTCCCCAGCAGACATAACGGACGCCCATAGCGTCGAATTCAGCGCCGGTCTTGCGATAGTCGACTCCGTTGTAATAAGACGTTATGGTCACGCTGCCGGTATACTTCTCAGTCCATGAGAAAGTTTCAAGCTGAGTGTATGGGCCGTTGATAACGATAGTGCAGTCCTTGCTGAGATCCAGCGCTTCAAAAGCCTCTGTCAGCGTTCCGACCGCCTTGTCGGGAGCACTGCCGTCTCCCTGTCCGTCGTCATTAAGATAAACAACGGTTGCGGTCCCCGCTGCGGAAGCAGAAAAAGGTATGCACATTGCTGCAAACAGGACAGCCACTACAAGTGCCAGTACTTTTTTCATAAAAATCTCATTTCCTTCCTTGTAATTTTGGATAACATTCCAATTTTGTATGAAAATTATATCAGTACGGCATAGTCAAGTCAACCTTGTGTCAGGTTTAATTGTCGGCTTTTTTTTCGTTTTTTTTGCATTTTTACGGTGCCGGATATCCCCGCGGACAAAAGAAATGCGGGCGCCGCAAGACGCCCGCAAAGACCGATACGCTGATGTTTACTGATCCTTTTCCTCTTTTTCTCTCTTTTTGTTGACGAGAATATTCACTACTATACCGAGGATAAGAGCGCAGGCAACTTCCGTAAGAGTGACGGCTCCTATGCCCAGCTGCATCCCGCCGACACCGGCGATCAGTATGACAGATACCACGAACAGGTTGCTGTTCTCTCCCAGGTCCACCTTCTGGATCATTTTGAGACCGGACACCGCTATGAAACCGTAGAGGGTTATGCAGACGCCGCCCATGACGCACGCGGGTATCGTGGAAAGGAAGGTGACGAACGGGTCGAAGAAGGATATCACGATAGCCATGATCGCAGTTGTGAAGATCGTTATGACAGATGCGTTCCCGGTTATGGCAACACAGCCGACGGACTCGCCGTATGTGGTGTTGGGGCAGCCTCCGAAGAAAGCGCCGGCAACAGATCCGACACCGTCTCCGAGAAGGGTCCTGTGAAGACCGGGATCTTCGAGAAGTTCATGGTCGATTATCGTAGAAAGGTTCTTGTGGTCGGCGATATGCTCGGCGAACACAACGAAAGCGACGGGTATGTAGGCCACTGCTATAGTCGCTATGTACTTGCCGTTCATGGCTCCGAATCCCTTGAAAGCTTCGTTGAACGTGAATTTCGGGACGGAGAATATCTTCATTTCGTTGAAGGCGGAGAAGTCGATTATCTGGAAACTGGCGTTGCCCGTCGCCTTGCCGATGGCAGTGAATATCGCCGCAACGGCATATCCGGCAACGATACCTATCACGAACGGTATGAGTTTGGCCATTTTCTTTCCGAACACGGAGCAGAGGATGACTGTGAGCAGAGTTACGAGAGCACAGATGAAACCGAGCCAGCCCTTGAGATTCATAACATAAGTTCCGCTTGAGCCGTCTGCGAATTTAAGCGCGTCTCCGACTGCGTTGCCGGCAAGCGAAAGACCGATGATTGCGACTGTGGGGCCGATAACGACCGCAGGCATCAGTTTGTTGATCCACTTGACTCCGCAGAGCTTGACAACTATCGCGATCACCACATATACGAGACCGGCGAAAGCTGCGCCTATCAGTATTCCCGCATAACCAGCGGATGCGGATGCCGCTCCGCCGAATGCCGCGAACATCGAGCCGAGGAACGCGAAGGAAGAACCGAGGAACACAGGGCTTCTGAATTTTGTGAAGAGCAGATAGACAAGAGTTCCCACGCCCGCTCCGAAAAGCGCCGCGGATTGGGACATTCCGTTGCCGACTATTGCGGGCACCGCTATCGTTGCCGCCAGAATCGCCAGGAGCTGCTGAAGTGCGAAAACGATCAACTGACCGAATTTGGGTTTGTCTTTGACGTTGTAAACCAGTTTCATGCTTCCTCCTTTTTTTTGCTCCGCACACAAAAAAATGTCCTGCCGCACGGCAAGACACAGACTCCGTACACATACGTACGGATATGACCGAACCTTGCAGGCATCTCAGTGCATGCTTAAAGCTTCTTTTCGGCGGTATTGTAGCACATCCGAAACGCGTTGTAAATCCAAAAACCGAAAAAAACCGGCAAAATGAAAAAATATTGCATTCGGCCCGTTCTGATAGTATAATTCCCGAATAGCACGGTCGTTTTATTATTGATATTAATTATTTACGGTTATTTATAATGGAGGTTCCAAATGATCAATTTTTTGCTTGAAGGCGAGGCCGCGGCACCCGCCGCCACCAACGGCAGCTGGCTCACAATAGTAATGCTCGTGGCTCTTGTCGCGGTTTTCTACTTTGTCACAATCAGACCGCAGAGAAAACAGGAAAAAGAAACTCAGGAAATGCGCAATTCCCTTCAGGTGGGCGATGAAGTCACCACCATAGGCGGAATAATAGGCAGGATCATCAGCATAAAGGAAGAGACCGTCATGATAGAGACGGGAAAAGACAAGACGCGCATACGTTTTCTCAAATCCGCGATCCGTTCGGTCGACGTGAAAGCCGAGGATACCATAGAAGCGCAGCAGAAGACCGAATCCAAGGACGTCAAAGACAACAAAGACAACAAGAACTGAACAGAGGTTATCTATGAGATGGATGTCACTGAACGAGGTGCGTGAAAAATATCTCTCGTTTTTTGAAAGCAAGGGCCATCTGAGGCTTCCCAGCTTTTCTCTCGTTCCCAGGAACGACAACAGCCTGCTCCTCATCAATTCGGGCATGGCTCCGATGAAAAAGTTCTTTACCGGAGAGGAAGAGCCTCCGAGACGGCGGGTCACCACATGCCAGAAATGCATCCGCACACCGGACATAGACAGGGTGGGAATAACAGCCAGGCACGGTACATATTTCGAAATGCTCGGCAATTTTTCCTTCGGCGACTATTTCAAAAAGGAAGCAATCACCTGGGCATGGGAATTCCTGACAAAATGCATCGAGATACCGGAAGACCGTCTTTATCCGTCCATATACGTCGATGACGACGAGGCTTTCCGTATATGGACCGAAACCGTAGGCGTCGATCCCGGGAAGGTCGTGCGTCTCGGCAAGGAGGACAATTTCTGGGAACACGGTTCCGGCCCGTGCGGTCCGTGTTCTGAGATTTATTTCGACCGCGGAGAAAAGTACGGATGCGGGAAACCGGACTGTGCTCCGGGATGCGACTGCGACCGCTACATGGAGATATGGAACAACGTCTTTTCCCAGTTCAACAACGACGGTCACGGGAATTATACCGAACTTGCACAGAAAAATATTGATACCGGAATGGGTCTCGAGAGGCTCGCCTGCGTCCTTCAGGGAGTGGACAATCTTTTTGAAGTGGATACCGTCCGCAGGATACTTGACACGGTCTGCGAGTATTCGGGCAAAAAATACGGCGAGAATCATAAAGACGACGTGTCGATACGCGTCATAACAGACCATATCAGAGGAGCTTCCTTCATGATAAGCGACGGGATACTTCCGTCGAACGAAGGAAGAGGATATGTGCTCCGCAGGATACTCAGAAGAGCCGCCCGTCACGGAAGGCTCCTCGGGATAAACAGGGCGTTCCTGTCTGATCTGTGCGAAGTGGTCATAACCCAGAACGAGGGTGCGTATCCCGAACTCAGAGAACGTGCGGATTATATAAAGAAGATCATTTCAGTTGAAGAGGAGCATTTTGACGCGAAGATCGATTCCGGTCTCTCCATTCTCGGTAAAATAATAGCAGAAACGAAAGAGAAAGGAGAAAAAATCCTCCCCGCGGCTGGGATATTCGAGCTGCACGACGCTTTCGGTTTCCCGATAGACATTACAAGGGAGATCGCCGCGGACAGCGGACTGGGGATAGATGAAGACGGATTCAACGCCCTCATGAACGAGCAGAGGCAGCGCGCGCGCGCCGCCAGGGCGAACATAAGCGGATGGGCTGACCAGTCGAAAACCTTCCTTTCAAATCTTCCGAAAACCGAATTCAGGGGATACGCTTCCCTGGAATGCGACGCGAAAGTCCTGTGTCTCGTTGAAAACGGCGAAGAGCAGGAAGTGATCACCGACGGGGACTTCACCATGGTGCTCGACGCCACTCCGTTCTACGGCGAGGGAGGCGGTCAGGTCGGCGATACCGGAACGATATCCGGCAGAGACTTCTCCGCGGAAGTTCTGGACACCAAGAAAACAGACGGGATATATATGCATCTGTGCCGCCTGACAGCAGGAACGGTAAGGTTATCCGATGCGGTGACATGCTCCGTAAACGCGGAACGCCGCGCCGCTATCGCAAGGAACCATACGGCCTGCCATCTGCTCCAGGCCGCGCTCAGGCGCGTCCTCGGCACGCATGTCGAGCAGGCAGGCTCATACGTAGACGACACGAGAGTCAGATTCGATTTTACACATTTTGCGGCGATGACTCCCGAAGAACTGGAAAAAGTCGAAAAACTCGTTAACGCCGAGATCCTTAAAGGTGAGGACGTCGTCACGGTCGAAACCGACATTGAGAACGCGAAGAAGGCGGGAGCCATGGCGCTGTTCGGAGAAAAATACGGCAAAACGGTACGCATGGTCAAAGCCGGTGATTTTTCCACCGAACTTTGCGGCGGCACGCATCTTGACAACACGGCAAAGGCAGGTCTTTTCCATATACTCTCAGAGTCCTCGGTCGCGGCCGGAGTGCGCAGGATAGAGGGCACCACGGGAATGGGCGTTCTTGCAGAACTTGAGAACGCAAACGCGGTAATGACCGAAGCAGCCAAAGAACTCAAGGCTCAGAACATTTCCGACATAAGCCGCAGGATAGCCGCTCTGAAGGAAGAGAGCCGTGAGCTCAGAAAGAGCCTGGACCAGGCGAACGAGAAGCTCAACGCCATGAAACTCAATGATATCGTTTCATCAAAAATCCGCGTCGGCTCCGTTGATTTCATCTGTGCCAAACTCGACATGAAACCGAACGATGCCCGTTCCCTGTGCGACAAGATAAAGGCGGAGCAGCCCGGTACAGTCGCGCTATTCGCGTGCGTTAACGACGGGAAGCTCAATTTCGCGGCATGCTGCGGTCCCGACGCTGTCAGGGCGGGCGCAAACGCCGGTACCCTGTGCAGAGAAGTCAGCATGATCTGCGGCGGAAACGGCGGCGGACGCCCGGATTCGGCGATGTCAGGCGGTAAAGACCTTTCAAAAGTCGATGAGGCGCTCGAAAGATCCCGCGAGATCCTTTCCAACATGCTCAAATAGACCCGACGGCATTTCCCGGCGGATCTTATAGAAACAGGCGGCATGCCGATATAATGGCGTGCCGCCTGTTTTTTGAGTTCTCTACTGTTTTTTCTTCTTGAGCACAACGGCAACGACAACGGCGCAGACGGCAGCGACAGCAGCCGTTATTCCTATCGCCAGCAGAGTATTCTTCCTGCTTCCGTCGTTCCCGCCCGGGACCGTGTCTCCCGTTTCTCCGCCCGTAATCTCAGCGGTCCGGTCCGTGCCGGTTACATCCGAAGATCCGTCTCCGGTGACATTGCCCGGAACCGCGGGAGTAAATGCGAACACGACCGTTTCGTCGAATCCGCCGACGCGCCGGATTACTTCCATGGGATTGAGTTCCATTGTCGTCACGGTGCCCAGAGGCTGCGGAGGATCCATCACGGGATACTCGTTTTCCCAGTTGACTTTCTGTGCGAACAGCTGTCTGTTTGAATAACCGCTGTTCGGGAAATACTTGGCATGATACACTCCCCAGAGATCTCCCGCGGGCGAATATACGAAACACATCGCCCCGGGTGAGTAGATCCCCGCGCTCACATTCTTTTCATGAATCGGTTTTTTCTGTTTTTCCCACAGACTCCTGTCCGTCAGCTTGTCATTCTCTCCGCCGGTGAATTTGAGCAGAGCGGTGCAGTAGTTGTCGGATCTGGTCTGGTTGGCAGCATATGCGATGTACAACTGTCCTCCGGGTGAATAGATCGCGAACGGTCCTTCCATTATCGACACCTTGCCGTCTATTTCCCACGAATAGTTCGGTTCGGATATTATGGTCATCCCCGTCGCGAATTTTGTCGGGGATTCGAGCTCTCCTATGAACAGTTCCTGATAATGCTTAACGCCCGCTATCCTGTCCGATTTGTAATAGAAACCGCCGCATACCAGATATCTGACGCCTCCGTGCTCGATGATGCGAGGCGACAGATATGAATAAACGTTTTTGTCATAACCGGCAATAGTTCCGAAGAAATCGAAACCGTCGTAAGGAGAATCCCCCTTGCCGACCCAGACGTACGGCCGGCGGGACTCGGAGTCGGATGCTTCCGCGCAGGTGGCATATATATACCACTTGCCGTCAAGGAAATAGATCTGCGGCGCCCAGAGAGACGCTATGCTGCCTCCCGAAGCGGCCTTCGACCAGACCAGCATCGGCTCGGATGCTCCTATGTCCGCGATGTTGGCAGACCTTGACATCCAGAGAGCCGGCGCGCCGTTGTAATCCTTTGAGTAGGTGTAGTAATACCAGCCGTCATGACAGTATACGGAAGGATCCGCATAACTGGCTATCGGATTCTCGAAATCGAAGCTGCCCGTAACGGCTGCGGATAAATCCACCGAATCCGCGAGCCTGAGTTCCGAAGTGCATGTTTTGGGATGAGAGATTATTCCGTCTGCACCGGCAATCTTGTTTACCCTGGAAAAATCGCCGCCCGTTATGGTCAGCGTATACTTCCCGTTCATGCTGATATCTTCATTGCGCTGCGTGCAGGAAACGTCTCCGCAGAACGTCCCGCCGTTCAGCGTGACGGACAGATCTCCCTTTATCGTTCCCCTTGTTCCTACCGTGAGCGAGGGTGCAGGCGTTCCATACAGACTGCATCTGAAATATCCGCCGTTGACGACGAGCGATGCGTTGCCGGTAAGATTGTTCCTTCCTCCTCCGGAAACGCCTCCGTAAAAAGTGCCGCCGTTAATGATGACAGTCATATCCGCGCTCACCGACCCCGGCTGAGCGGCTGCGACCTGATATCTTCCGCCGAATACGTATTGCCACGTCCCGCCGTTCACCGTGAGCGTCCAGGATTTCTTGCCTCCCAGCGATCCTCCGGAGACCGTGCCTCCGCATATGCTGGGATAACTGAATACCGCGCGGTAGAAGTGTCTTCCGCATTCAACGGTGTCCTCGACAGTCGTATCGTATCCGTTGCAGGCTATGACGCCGTTTCCGGAATACTCGAATATCCCTATCTTTTCTATCGTTGCGGGTCCGCCCAGCGTCAAAGTGGCGGCAAGATCAAGTCTAGAACCGAATACGTCCCTGAAATTGCAGGACATGTACGAGCCGATCGAATATCCCGATGCCATATCGGGAAGCACTTTCGATTTGTCTATCAGATATCTTCCTATTATTACTATTGAGCACCTGTCAGTCTCTTTTGCAGCCGTTATCGCACCCAGGATGTCGTTCGACGGACTTAAAGGAGAAGAGCCGTCTCCGGTGCCTCTGCTGGAAACAAAGACGCAGGTACCGCCGTCTTCGAACTCCGCGGGTATCCCGCCCGACGTCCTTATAAATCTCTTTCCCGCGACAA
>JAEEGL016753579.1_pt1 | contig 10586 bp, 6 predicted proteins | sample 9134231 | NCBI WGS metagenome assembly JAEEGL01 (sample SAMN16246548, study PRJNA631951) | gut metagenome | biome: gut microbiome; feature: rumen; material: fiber-attached | host: Bos | place: Iran: Karaj | collected 2018-10
CTGCCTGATGGTCGAGTTTGGCGCCGACTCGAATTCCAACAACTCGCTCGACAGGCAGGAGGTCGATTTCGCCGTTGGCTGGGACTGCGGCGAATGGTGTTGGCGTGACCGCAGGGGCTGCGATGAAGGTTCCGTAGCCGCTTCGAGCGGACGGCGCAGGCTTGATTGGGTCTGCATGCTTGACGGCGGCAAGAAGGTGAAATCCCTGGCGGCTACGAGTGAAGGACAGGTCTTGTTTGGAGGCAAGACACCCTCGACGTTCTTTGACCCTGGCTGGAATCTTGCAAGAATAGTCCGTCGTGGTTTGGACGATGCGTCTGAAGGCGTGTCCTACAAGGTTTTCGTGCAACCGCTCCGCATCATCCTGAGGTGACGTCATGTTGGATTTCGGGTTGAGCCGCGAACATCTTGCGTTGCTGGGATTGGCGAGTCTTGCACTTGTTGCGGTCGTGCCGCTTTTGGGACCTTTCAAGGCGCTCGTCTCCAGATGCAAGGACGCGTCCCTGTTGTCGATTGCAATGTCGTGCCTCTTCACTGTTGTCTCGATACGGGCAGGAGGCTCAAAGACGAATGGACAAATGCGGACCATGCCGATTGACTTCGGAGTAGTGTGCGGCGCAGTGTCCGCTTCCGGAACGGCGATTCGCAAGCCGTCGGTCAACCTGCGTTCGGCGCCGCCGTCGCCGAGGACTGAAAAGTGGATCCAAAGATGGAACGCTCGCGGAGCGTTCGACGATTCGTTCCGCTTCGAATTCGAGGATGGGTTTGCATTTCCCGAAGGGACGAACCACCTCTCAGGCGTCGAAATTCTTGCGAGCGGCGAAATATGGAGGTCGCCGTTTGACACGAACCCAGTTGCTTCAATTGGCATTCCCGTCTCAATCGTCCCAGGCATTACGACTTTCGGCGTAGAGCATACGCCGTCCAACACATACCTCGTCTCATGGATCAACGCAGCCGTGAACCGGTCGACAAACGAATTGATAACGGCTTCAATAGAGCTTTTCCGCAACGGCGACATCGGCGTGACGACCAACGGCGTCGCGGCACTTTTGCCGCGCGTGCTGCCGTTCCCGCACGACGGCTTCGGACAGGACGACGAGTGGGTTGCCGCGAACTTCACGAACGCGACCGAGATTCTTGCCGTCGGCTATCCGCAGTGGGTCGACCAGCAAGTCGGCACAGGGCTAACCAATGGACTTTACAAGCTTACTGCGATAATTCCGGACGTTCCCCCTGAGACGATTCAGCTCGTCGTTGGAGACTATTCGGTTGCGGTCACAAATGCTGGCGAATACGTGTTTCTCCTGGAGAAAGGGATAGACTACGAATATGGTGTAATTCCGTTCTTGACGAGCGTTTCGTATTCAGCCGTAGACGACGTGCCGCAGATGCGGGGCGGCGCAGGTGAGGTGCGCACGCTGCTCGGCGATGCTGTGCGTGCTTGGTCAGTCGACGGCGGGTATGGAAACGAGCCGCAGACGGATTCATCGCTGGGGCGCGTTTGGTGGATGCCGTTCTTCTTCGGCTCGCCCGGGGTGTCGCAGCATCTTGGGCCGGGGGACGGTCCGCTCGAGTTCTCGGCCAACTTCGTCGACTACCGAGCCGCGATTTCGGCAACCTACAGCTGGACTGCATCTGACGGATTGACGGTTCACTCGCCGAGTGCGCAGATGACACTGGTGAGCGTAGACACGATGCCAAGCTGGGCGCAGGCGGGAATTTCCGTGACGGCGTCCGTCGGTGGTCACAACCTTACCTCAACTCTTGAAAACCTTACATATGGTACCAATGACACGCCGCAGGTGCATCTATCGCTGTCATTGCCTTCCGTGTTGATTGTGCGTGATGAGTGGATGGCAGGGAGCCGTTCCGCAGTTGTGCAAGTCAATTTTTCATGCGATATAGAGACGAACGGAATCCTTTTTACGTGGCTTGATTGTGGAGCCAACAAAGTCATGGCTGCGTTCCCTGCTGCACATAACATTGCATTGGAAAGTAATACAACGCTTTCGTATGTTGTGGACGGAGTTGTCCAAAGCGACTCTGTTGCGGATGTGCGCATCGGAAGTGCATTCGTGGATGAATCGGGAATGACTAATGCAACAGCTTTTGCGACAACTACTGTGGTGTCTCCTAAGCGCGTATCTGTGCCAAGTGCGCCTGAAACTGGCCTTTGCGTGGTCAAGGGGGCAACTGTTTCTGCCGCGCTGATGGTGGAGCCGAACGTCGAGGTCGAGGCTAGGTGGCAAACTGCAAAGCGCAGGACCAAGGTGGATTATGATTCGTGGGTGCTTCGTGAAACTGGTTCGCAAAATGCTTCGTTTGCGATGCTTGACGCCGGGGTGTTTGCACTGCGGGCAATAACTATCGGCGGTGGAGGATGCCAGTCGAACGCCGTTGAGTACATACACACGACAAGCGAGCTGCCGCTGCCAGCTCTCCACGAGAATGGAGTTGGGCCAAATGTTGCCGGTGAAAGAAATCATATTGGCGTGTCGTCGACGCAAGGACTGCTTTCCATTCGTAATGCCGCCCTCGGCCAATTGTACAGCAATACTTATTCAAAGGAACTTGCTCTGCCAGCGCGAAACGGTTTTTCTGCCGTCAGCAAGAGCCGGTGGAAGTGCAATGCATTCGTTGCAGATATGGCGATAGCCGCAGGATTCTCCGTTCCCGTGCAGCATCTTGTTCACCATTATTGGCCTCTTCAAGACTCGTGTTATCCGCCTACGGCGAATGAATGGGCAAATGGAACAGTTCCTATTGCCGGTTGGGTTTACCTTGGCAAAGGGGTGTGCCCTGAGCCGGGCTTCATTGTCGGACGCCCAGCCACTGATGGACCGGGTCATTGTGGCATTGTCGATTATGATGGCTGGGTCATCAGCGCGCGAGCCCATGGTGTATCGCGCAAGGCGATAAAGATGTTCGAGCAAAAATGCGGATATAACAAACCCCTGGAGGATAATTAAGATGAAGAGTAGATTGTTTTCTCTTTTGACGGTCGTGTGGTTCGTTCCGACGATATGGGCGTCCGAATCACTGACCACCAATGTCTACGCAATGGTTCAGTCGGTCTTTGCCGCGGAAGCTGCAACCAGTGGCGAAACCCCAACAAACATCTACTACGGAGCAGTAGGCGGCGGGATGGCGCAGGAATGCATGAATGAGGCTTTTAGATCGTTCTGCACTTTTGTGTCGAACCATTGCGACGCCATTGCCTCGGATTGGAACTCATATGAGACAAACGACATGGTGCGCTTCACTACGCTTAGCGCAATCGGATTTTCTGGATTCCACAATCTGACCAACGTTGCCGACAAGGTGTTGTCTTTATATGAGGCAAATACAAATTCCGTGTGCTGGTCCACGATAAACATGCTATGTACGCCAGATGATCCAGCCGAAGCGACTTCATACCTTGGACTGCACTATGAAGATCCAGGGGTTAGCAATTTGGTTCTGCGTTTCCGCCAGGCCGGCGTATCCGCCTCGAACGATGCCTTTGTCCAATATTGCGACAGCTGTCTCGCCGGGGAAGAGAAGGCCAAATACCAGGACATGAAGTCGTCTGGCGCTCTGGAGTAGTGCCTACTCGAGCTCCTGTCTGTCTGTTCTGTGGGACTGTACCTCGTGGTTCTTCGTATAATTAAAACATTCCGCTTTCTGGTATGTTGAGGGTGGCGAAGTCACCAACAGTCTGCCAGATAATGTGCAAACAGTGTGGGTCTATGCGAATGGAACCATGCGTGTGCAGAAGAATGGTATCACATGGGAACGCACCATCGAAGGAATCTGCCGTCAGGTAGATGAATTGTATAGGAGAGGAAATATGAACACCATCATACTGATACTGGCGGCGATGTCCGCGATACATCCAATTCAGGAGCCAGAGCGCGACCGATTCCTTACAGAAAAGATGATCAACACCGCGCTCCGCGGCGTCAACGAGGATTTTCTCAAGGCGGAGCCGGGCAAGGACTGCTGGAAGGAATTTGTGTCGCTTTTAAGCCTCGTCGATAAGCACCGAGAAACTTGCACTGGCGAAGATTTGCGCAAGGTGGAGTTTGAGATAGTTTCGCGCTTCACGCTCTATTCGTTTGCGTGCGAGTATGACAAGGACATGGTCAAGGCCGATTTTGCCGCTCGCCTCGAATGCATTCGCGGCATTTCCAAGTTTGAATTGGTGCGTTCCAACACGAATGCCTTGTTCAGAATTGCAGACTGGCTTTCTGGTGCGGTGCCGCTGGATGTTGGTGACAAGATTGCCACTAAGGAGGGGGAAGAAGCGTTTCGCAGAGATATGCTGATGATCTATGGGGGCAAGACGCCTCCCCGCTATCCAGGGAGCGTCGGCAATATGAATCATTGTGGACCGGCCATGCGGGAATGCAGAGAGAAGTTCCTGTTCCGGCGGCTCTACAACACTAGTCTTCCGAAATTCCTAGAGGAGGCAAAGGTTTACCTTCGCAAAGCGGTGATGGAGGGGTACACCGCTTTATCTCCATCGGAGAAGGATGAATTATGGGCCAATTTTTGTAGAAGGGCGAAGGCAAGTGGGCAATCAAGATGCGAGAGTCGAGAAGATTAAGTGCATCTGGTTCGGTTCGACGTCGAAAGGTGCCAGTTGCATCTATCCCCCCTCCACTCCCTACAACCATTCCTGTTCTGAGCGCCACTGTGGCACCCTGTCTCTTGAGCGTAGTCGGGGTGAGCCGACTGTCGCGAAGATTTTTCTTTGGTCCGGCGTGACGCAAGCGCGCCCGAGCAATGCGAAGGTTTGCCCCGCGCGGGCCCTTGCGGTCGGCTTCGCCGTCGCCTTAGGCGACCCACCCTCCGGGCTTCGCCCTTCGGCGCATGCGCCCGCGCGTCCAAAACCGATTCGGGCGCTCGGCGTCGGCTTCACAGTCTCTGAACTGCTGGCCGCGCGGAACTCAAATAACGAGACTTTACGAAGAAGGTTCATTTGCATTGCGACTCACCTCTTTGTCCGGCAGGACTCCCGCACACGGGTCGCGCACCCGCTTGCGCGCAGACCTCTAGCGACTTCGCTTCGCGAAGCGACCTGCGGTCGGGTCATAACTTCGGGTCGCCTTCGGCGAGGTCCCCTCCGAAAGGACTTCGCCTTTCTGCGGTGCATCTTTGCACAGCTTGCTCGGCCCTTCGGGCTATCCCCTCGCTTCGCTCGGCACCCCTGATTGACATCGCCTTCGGCGACTCCTCCCTTCGGTCGTCGGGGGATATCTCACTGCGTTCGGCGGATATGTCCTAATCGTATGTCGATTTCTTTACGATATAGCTGACCCTGTGGCCTCCACGCCGTCGTCTCGGCCGCCGGCACGCCCGGATCGCGGAAATGGACATGCACGTCGACGAAGCCCGGAAATTCAAAAATCTCGTTCATGTCCCTATTTTACCATATCGTTCAACGGCGCGTGCGCGGACATTCGGCGCACGGCCATCCGGCCGGCGCCTTGTAGCCGGGCTTGTCCACCGTGCGGTTCTCCTGGTACATCCGGTACACCGCGTTGTCGCGGATGTCGCCGAGGCCCTTGCGGAGCCCCGCCCCGGCCTCCGGGAAGAGCCGCACCAGCTCGGTCGCGTGCGCGGGCACGTCGGACGTGTACGCGCGCGAGAAGAAGCCGAGGTCCTTCTGCCGCCAGAGGTCGCGCACGCGCCAGCGGCCCTCGACGCCGAGCGCGTCGAAGTCGAGCGTGATGCGCGTGGGCTCGACGAAGGTGTTGAAGAGCGCGAAGACGAGCGATCCGTCGCTCATCGGCTTCGCCCAGATTTCCGCGCGCGGACCCTTCGCGACGCAGGCCGCCTGCGCGCCGAGCTCGTCCTGGCTCGTCTCGATGACCTCGTCGTTCGTCAGAAGCGACAGCGTGAAGTCGTCGAGCTTCGTGAGGTCGCAGCCGATGAGGAGCGGCGAGCAGAGGACGGACCACAGCGAGATGTGCGTGTACTGCTCGTTCGGGGTGAGGCGCGTGGGCCTCGGCTTCCCCCACCCGAGCCGCCCGACGACGAGCATGTCGGGATCGTTCCACGCGCCGGGGCGCGCGTAGGGCCACGAATCCTCCTGGAGGTGGAGTATCTGCCACATCGAACCCCACGTGTCGACGATGTCGCCCGTCGTGCGCCAGCAGTTGCCGCCGACCGACTCGCCCCAGGCCGAGACGGTTCCCATGCCGTACTGGCACAGCGAGAAGACGATGTCGCGGTCCTGCGCTTTGAGCGCCTCGCCCATGAGCCTGTAGGGCAGCATGAGCCTTCCGTGGTCCTTCCCGACGGCCACGCCGCCGTACGAGCACCAGTCGTACTTGAGGTAGTCGTAGCCCCAGTCGGCATACGTCTTCGTGTCCTGCCACTCGTGGCCCCAACTGCCCACGCAGCCGCCGCAGGTGTAGGGTCCGGGCGAGGAGTAGAGACCGATCTTGAGGCCCTTCGAATGGGCGTAGTCGGCGAGTTCCTTCATCGACGGGAAGCGCTTGTTGACGGCGATGGTGCCGTCGGGATTGCGCTCGGGACCCTGGAGAGTCGGGTCGTTCTTCGCCGAAGGCTTGTTCTGCCAGAAGTCGTCGATGTTGACGTACGACCAACCGTGCTCGGCGAGGCCCGACTTGTCGAAGGCGTCGATCGAGTCGCGGATGTTCCGGCCCGTGACCGCGCCGGCGAAGCAGTTCCACGAGTTCCAGCCCATCGGCGGCGTGAGCGCGATCTTCTCGCCCACGACGAGTTTGAGCGTCCGCGTGTCCGCGCCCTTCGCGTTCCTGGCCGTGAACGCGATCCGGTAGGTGCCGCACTCCGCGACCGCGCCGCCGAGAAGGCCCTTCTCCGCGTCGAACGTCGCGCCGGGCGGGAGACCCTCGGCCGCGAGCGCGAGCGGACGCTCGCCCGTGACGGGAAGACGCCAGACGATCGGATGCCCGGGCCGCACGCCGAAGATCCGCGCGCCGTTGATGCGCGGTTCCGCCGGAGCGGGCGGCGTGAGGATGCCAAGCTGCTCGCCGCCCGCCGGACGCGGGACGGGACGCTTGCCGTCCTTCATCGTGAAGTACGCGTCCGCCCAATCGGCATGGTCCCAGCGGTCGCCGTCGTCGCCGTCGTACACGAAAAGCGCCACGCTGTCCGCGCCCGCGAGGTCGGCATGGAGATGGACGCTCTCGGCGGGACCCTTCAAGACGGCGGTGGACGCGATCTCGCGGCCGTCCGCGAGCACCGCGAAGCGCACGCTCGCGGCGTCCTGCCCGTCCGGGAACGCCTCGGCGTCGATTCCGACGTCCGCGTCGAACGAAACGGCCCCTCCGCCGACGTCGAAAAGCGCGAACGACGTCGAATGGGTCCCGACGCCGCGCGCGAACGTCTTCGTTCCGATCCGCAGCGGCCGGCCGTCGACGGACTTGTTCTTGTGCGGCTCGCCCCAGCCGCACACCATCCCGTCGAGCGGAAGTTCGTCAAGCCACACCTTCTCGTCCGCCGCCGCCGCGAAGGCAGACAGGGCCACAAACGCAGCCGTAATCGGGGTGACGCAAATTCCGACATGTGCCATCTTATTTGTCTCCTTGCATATGATGTTGCCGTTACCTGCTAATGGAAATATAGTATCAAATATCCCCAGGGCTTTCAAGCGGCACGGGGCTTCAGGCCGTTTTCCGCGTACGCGGCAGGCGGGCATCGCGCGTGATCGGATCGTGCCGGCGCACCGGCCGCCCGGCGGCGCGCACCGACGCTGAAAGGGGCGGCTACCTGGGTTCGGAATGGACGAAGACGACGGCTTTTGCCGCCTGTTCCGCGGCGTCCGGACGTGCGACGGGCAAAAGCGGCTGCGTGCGGAACGGCACGCCGTTTTTCTTCAGGAACGCGCTGAGCGGCTCCGCCTTGACGACCCAGTTCGCCTCGGGCGAAACGTAACCCGTAGACGCCAGGAGATCCTGCGCCTTGGGTGCCGCTTCCATGAGCCCGCACACACACCCTGCCGCATTGAAGACCGGCCCGCCGCTCGCGCCGGGACGGATCGGCGCGGTCATCGTGAACTGGTCTCGGCTTCCGGACTGGCCGACGCGCGCGGAAACGACGCCTTCGCCGTATGTGACGGCCTCGCCCAGAGACTCGGCCAGCGGATAGCCGAGCGTCCAGACCCGCTCGGCGAGACGCGGCGACTGCGTCGCGACAGGCAGCACGACACCGTTCGCGTCGGCCGGATCGACCAGCGCAAGCAGCGCCAGATCGTGTTCCGTATCGTGCGCGACGAGTTCAAGTTCGACTTTCCGGCCTTTCGGATTCCGGAACCAATTCCGGAACGGCGCCTCCGTGCAGTGCGCACACGTCACGACGTTCGACGGCGTCACGAACCACCCCGTGTACGAGACCGCGAGGCCGCGCTGGCCCAGCGGGTTGGCAAAGGTAAATTCCTCGAAAACGCTCGGCAGGAGATCCTCGCCAAAGCTTTCCGCGGCCGCGACGTTTCCCGCCTGCACGGTGAAATCGATGACGACCAGTTTCCCCTGCGGGGCCGGGATGGCGAAATACCGCCGCCACATGTTCTTCGCCGCACAGGCGAAATCGGCGGCGACCGCCTTTACGCCGCCAAGATTGAAAATGAAGCTGTCCGTCCCGGTCCACTCTTCGCCGACCGCGAATTGCGCATCGCCGCCCGCGATTTCCCGGGCCTCGATCCAGGCGAGGTAGCGTTCGGCGCGTTTCTTTTCGACGGGAACGATGTCGATCGAATAGGAAACGCGCGCGTCGGGAAAGGTTTTCGTCCAGCACACGAGCGGGTGGTCGTTCGTCCGGCAGGTGAAACCGTCGGGACACTTCGCCTTCACGAGGACACCCGCGGCCGACGGGATGTCACGACTCGAAAAGTGGCTATGCGCCGCCGACGTTCCCGTGTCGCAATACGTGACTTCGGCGCGCGCGGGAAAGCCTGCCGCCGCCCAAACGGCGACCCACGCGACACGTTTGAAGAGCCGCACCATATCAGCGCTTCTTTTTGATTTCGAGAAGATGCGCGGCATAGGGCTTGGCGCCGCCCTTCCTGTAGCCGGTTTCGCCGACCTTCTTGCCCTCGCCGTCGAGGATAAGCGCCGTCGGGAAGCCCGCGATGCCGTATTTCTTCACGAGCTTCGGGTTCTCGACCTTCGCGCGCGCGCTGAGCACGCCCTTGTTGCTGGGAGAGTCGATGAAAACGAGCAGATAGTCCTTCTCGACGGCGGGAACGAACTCCGGCTGAGCAAACACCTCGCAATAATCAATGATTGGTGAAAGCAAGTCGAGTAATGATTCTCATGCCTACAAAACCAGGTCCGGCTTTCATTTTGTGCTATGAACATTCAGATCCGATGAAATGTCGGCAAAAAACGTTCTTTTCGCTTAAGTTAGCGGCATTCGGGTCCGACCCTTTTAGCCAACGAGAGCCGGCAATACAAGGGCGTGCGCACCTGCGCGTGGATGTCAGTTTTGCCGCGGAGGGTCATTTAGGGTCGAGTAGCGTCAGAGTAGAGTCTTTTAGCGTTGAACAGGTTAGCGTTGAACAGGTTAGCGTTGAACAGGGTCGATTAGGAAGCCCGGACCTCGGCCTCGATTGAAGCACGAGGTTCACGCATAGCTGTAGCCGATGCGTAGAGGGTGTGAACCGCAGCCACGTCGCCAACCTTGCGGCAAGATCACTTCGCCGGCACGCGCAGCGTGCGCACGCCTTCTGCGCCCTGCACGAAGACGGCAAACTCCGCCGGACGGAAGTCCGTGTCGGTCGAGACGGACTCGTAGTCGAACGCGCCCCGCAGGTCCGTGTAGCCGTCCTTGTGGAACTTGGTCTCGCTGCCCGACGCGTCCCTTGCGTACACCTTGACGTATGCGCCCGCAAGCGGACGGCCGTCCGCGCTGCGCACGCGAAGCTGCCGCGCCTCGCGCGCCACCTGCACGTCGAGCGACCCTGGCGTAAGCTCCAGCCGCTCCTCCGCGCGGCCGTCCGCATCGGACGCGACCAGGACGAGGTTCGTCCGCCTGAGCTGCTTCGGAAGCGCAACCCGCGTCTCCTTCGCCTCGGACAGCGCAACTTCCTCCGTCCACGCGGGCCGCATCCCGAGGATTCCGCCGGAAACAGCGCCGTTCTGCCCAAACGGATCCTTTGAGAATCCGATCTCGACGTCGACCGGATACGCCTTCAGCGTGCAGGACGCCAGGTTGCGCGCCGTTACCACGACGCCTTCCGGCACTCCGTCCTTCGCCTCGGCCCTGAGCGCAATCGACGGAGCCGCGGCAGACTGGTCTCCCCGTCCGCTTGAAGCGCCCTCGCCCTCCAGCAGCTCCTTCGCCTGCGCCACGACCTCGCGGAACCGTCCGCGCCAGAGCGGGGTGGCGGCGTCCGTCCACTTCTCGGCGAGAGCGCGCCCTCCCTTGACGTCGCCCCGCGAGAACGCGAGATACGCCTTGAGGTAGTCAAGCTGCATCTTCGTTTCGACGTCCTCTGCGCGGACAAGCCCGACCTGCGCCTCTGCCTCGGGGATGCGGTCCTGCGACACTAGGTACACCGCCGCGAGAAGCCTGTCCGCCGCACTGGGCGAACCCTTCGCCGCCAGCGTGTC
>JAEEGL010732458.1_pt1 | contig 10585 bp, 9 predicted proteins | sample 9134231 | NCBI WGS metagenome assembly JAEEGL01 (sample SAMN16246548, study PRJNA631951) | gut metagenome | biome: gut microbiome; feature: rumen; material: fiber-attached | host: Bos | place: Iran: Karaj | collected 2018-10
GTGGCATCCAGGTGATCTTATGGCTATAAGGCAACCCGTCGTCAGCGTTCTCGGCCATGTTGACCATGGCAAAACCAAACTTCTCGACCGCATCAGAGGGACGTCCGTCCAGGCGAGGGAGGCGGGAGCCATAACGCAGCACATCGGAGCTACCGAGGTGCCTATAGACCACATCTACAAGGTATGCGGGAAGCTCATAGGGAACAAGAAGTTCAACGTCCCCGGGCTCCTTTTCATCGATACGCCCGGGCACCATTCCTTCGTCACCCTCCGCGCCAGAGGCGGTTCCCTGGCGGATCTTGCCGTCCTGGTCATAGACATCAGGGAAGGAATAATGCCCCAGACCATCGAGTCTATACGCATTCTGAAGCAGTACAAGACGCCGTTCGTCATCGCCTTGAACAAAGTCGACACGATCCAGGGCTGGACCAGCGAGGATGGCAGGCCGTTCGTCCTTTCGGAGAGGGCGCAGCAGGAGCATACCCTCGAGATGTTCAACGAGAAGCTGTACAACGTCATCGCCCAGCTCGCCGAGAACGGGATCTCAGCCGACAGATACGACAGGATAGAGGATTTCACCAAGGCCGTCGCTCTCGTGCCCATAAGCGCGAAGGAAGGGGAAGGGGTGCCGGATCTGCTCCTGGTTCTGATCGGACTGGCCCAGCGCTTCCTGGAAAGCCAGCTGGAGAAAGGAGAAGGCCCTGGCAGAGGCACCATATTGGAGATCAAAGAGGAGCGCGGGCTCGGCAAAACCCTCGATCTGATCCTTTACTCCGGAACCCTGAAGAAAGGTGACACTGTCGCCATCGGAACGCACGGCGAGCCTTTGGTGACCAAGATCAGGGCAATTCTGAAGCCCAAGCCCTTGGATGAGATACGCGATCCCCGCGACAGGTTCGATTCCGTGAAGGAGCTCCACGCCGCCGCGGGAGTCAAAATATCCTGCCAGAGCTGCGAGGGAGTGATCGCCGGCGCGCCGATATTGGTGGTCAAGAACGCCAACGACCCGGCCATAAGCGGCATCAAAGAAGAGCTCAGCATGAAGATCGAGACTCAGGAAAGCGGCATAATGATCAAAGCCGACGCCATTGGTTCTTTGGAGGCCCTCGCATTCGAGGCTAAGGCCAACGGCATCCCGATCAGGAAATACGGGGTGGGCGAGATCACCCGCAGGGACATCGTCGAGACTGCGTACGGCGACAAGAAGAACAGCGTCATCCTGGGGTTCAACGTGTCTGTCTCCAAGGATGCCGAATCCGAGATCCTGAACCATCCGGAAGTCGAGGTCAAGACCAACCAGATCATCTACCAGCTCATAGACGATTATCTGGAGTGGGTCGAGGACAGCAAGAAGAAGAGCGAGACCGACAAGAGGTCCGAGTTCTCGTTCCCCGCCAAGATCCTGCTCCTTCCGAACTGCACCTTCCGCGCCAGCAAACCCGCCATAGTCGGGGTCAGAGTGCTGGCCGGCAAGATCAGGCCCGGAGAGAATCTGATAGGCGCCGACGGCCGCGACGCAGGGAAGATCAAGAGCATACATTCCGGCGAGGACACGCTCAAAGAGGCGTCCCAAGGAGAGGAGATTGCGCTGGGCATAGAAGGCGTGGTCGCCGGCAGGCAGATCAACGAAGGCGACATACTTTACATCGATCTTTTGGAGTCGGGATACAAGCAGTTCCCGAGCATAGACCTCAACGAAGATGAGAAGATTGCCCTTGAGGAGACGGTCGCCATCAAGAGGAAGACCGACAATTTCTGGGGAATGTGATCCCCAGACCTTACTATGGGCGCTCAATACCTCGATCGGCGCTTCTCGCCGGGATACAATCCGTAATAATCTATGCCTTTGACTTTGGCGTAGAATTTCGCCATGAACTTGCCGAATCCCCACATCTGGTGGAACGTCCTGATAACTACGTTCTCGTCCAGATGGCTGTCGCCTTCATCCCTGGATTCGAATGTGTATTCCACCTTAGCGATCTTGAGCTTGCGGTCGCTGTATTTCAGCAGATCTGCCAGGACCTTCCAGCCTTTCAGCTCCATCTCGTCCCAATGCTCCTCGATTTCGGGCTTGAAGACGTCAGTGCGCCCTCCGATGAGGCCGCTCATAAGATCCGTGGTGGTCTGCTTCCCATGGAATTTCAGCGTGAGGGAGTACCAGATGTTGAATATCCACGATCCCAAGCCGCGTTTGAAGCCCATGATCATGCGGTTGGTCCTCGTTCCGACAACCAGATCGCACCCTGATTCCAGTTTTTCGTAGATCGGGCCGACAGTCGATATGGGGTGCTGGAAGTCGCAGTCCATGTTTATGAAGTAATCCGTGCCGCAGATGAGGATCCCCTGCATGACGGCCGCGGCCAATCCGCGCTCGTTAGGGTCCCTGACGAAGAATCTGACCATGGGGTCGCCCATACTCTCTATGAGCTCCCTGCTGTCGTCCTTGGAGTTGTCGTCCATGAAGAGGATGCGGAAATCCGGATAGGATTCGCGGAGAGCTTTGGCCATCTTAACGATGTTTTTCTCCTCATCGTATGTGGGTATAACTATCGTGCAGGTGCCAGGCATCCGTTCATCTCTTTGTCGGCGGTTAGGTAGAGGGAATATAAATTAGGTTCTCGCTCAACCGCCGGCGAAAAGTCTGTCCGAGGTCAGAAAACATTTGTTTCAAGGGGTTTCGATGCCGTCAATCCAAGCCAATATTTATTAATGACATGCCATTAACTCCGCTTCACAGGTGTTCAAATGGTTGATTACAAAGTAGTCGTCAACGATGTGAAGACTGGGAAGTCTTACAATGTTGCTGTCACCGGAAACCACGCGGCATCTCTGACTCGCATGAGCCTGGGAGATGTTATCGACGGCGTTTTCGTTGGGCTCCCCGGTTACAAGCTCAAAATCACCGGCGGTTCCGACAAGACCGGAACCCCTATGAGGTCCGACCTCCCTGGGAACAGGAAAGTCAAGCTCCTCATTTCCGACAGTCTCGGCTTCCATGAGAAATATCACGGAGAGAGGAAGAGAACCGCGATCTGCGGCCGCGTCATCTCCGAGAGCATATCCCAGATCAACATGAAAGTCACCGAGTACGGGGAGAAGTCCATAGAGGAATGCCTCGCGCAGCCTCCGGCGGAGAGCTGATGAAGGTACCTAGCCAGCCCGAGATAAACATCGGGATGATCGGCCACGTCGACCACGGGAAGACCACCCTCACCAGGGCCCTTTCCGGCGTGTGGACCGACCGGCATTCCGAGGAGCTCAAGAGAGGCATCTCGATCCGTCTCGGGTATGCGGATGTTGCGTTCTATAGGTGCCCCGAATGCCAGGGGCCTGCCGCATACGGAACCAGCAAGAAATGCAAGAATTGCGGCGCCGACGCCGAGTTCCTCAGGTCAGTATCTTTCGTGGACGCTCCCGGGCACGAGACCCTGATGGCTACGATGCTCTCAGGGGCGGCCCTCATGGATGGAGCCCTCCTTCTGGTTGCGGCCAACGAGAAATGCCCCCAGCCTCAGACGAAAGAGCATCTCATGGCGCTCTCGATCATCGGGATCGATAAGATAATCATCGTCCAGAACAAGATCGATATCGTCACCAGGGAGCAGGCGGTCGAGAACTACAAGCAGATCAAGGAGTTCGTTAAGGGGACCATCGCGGAGAACGCTCCGATCATTCCCTTATCCGCCAACCGCGGCGTAAACATCGACATTCTCATCGAAGCGATCGAGAAGCATATCGTCTCCAAGGTCAAGAGGGATCAAGACGCGCCCGCGCTCATGCATGTGGCCCGTTCCTTCGACATCAACGCCCCCGGAACCAAGCCGGAAGACCTCAAAGGAGGCGTCCTCGGCGGAACTCTGATCCAAGGGACTCTGAAGATCGGGGACGACATAGAGATTCTGCCCGGAAGGAAGACCGAAGTCGCCGGGAAAGCCGTGTACGAGAGGATGACCGCGAAGGTCATGTCACTCGAAGCCGGCGGCAAGAGCGTGGACAAGGTCCTCCCCGGAGGTCTCATAGCGATCGGGACCGGATTGGACGCTTCCCTCACGAAGTCCGACGGCCTCACAGGAAGGGTCGTCGCCGTACCCGGGAATCTTCCGGATGTCAGGCACGACTTCACCATGAAGACTACTCTTCTGGACCGCGTCGTCGGGTCCATGGCCGAGCTTTCCGTCGAGGACATCAAGAGCAACGAGCCTCTGATGCTCAGCGTCGGAACCGCCACCACCGTCGGCGTCGTGAAGAGCGCCAGGAACGGCTCCGCCGAAGTAGCCCTCAAGATTCCGGTGTGCGTTCTGCCCGGGCAGAGGGTGGCGATCTCGAGAAGGATCTCCAACAAGTGGAGACTCATCGGCTACGGGATCGTCGATCAGTGAGACCATGCAATCCGTGGTCCTGGACACAAACGCTTTGCTAATGCCTTTCGAAGTCAGGATAAACCTGGATCTCGCCCTCAGAGACCTTTTGGGCGAGGCCAGGATCCTGGTTCCCGGCCCTCTCATAGGGGAGCTGAAACATCTGAAGCACAGGTATGCCAGAGCCGCTCTGATGCTGGCCCGCAGATACGAGATCATCCCCACCGAAGCGTCCGGAGACGATTCCGTCATCGAGCTGGCTTTGAAGGAAGGAGCATACGTCGTCACCAATGACAAGGAGCTTCGCAGAAGGCTCAGAAAGGAATCGGTGCCGATAATATTCCTCCGTTCGGGAAGGCATCTGGTTCTGGACGACTATCTCGGCCAGCAGTCCTGATGCGCTTCCCGGGAGGGAAGAAAGGGTTTTTGGGATGGAATCAGTCGTCGCGGACTTCCATCCTCTCGATTACGACGTCCCTGATGGGCTTGTCGTTGAAGTCGGTCTTCACCTTGCTGATGGCGTCGGCGACCTCCATTCCGGATATGACGGTTCCGAACACAGGGTGTGCGGAGGGGGTTCTCGGGTCTTCCTTGTCGAGGTACGTGTTGTCCACGACGTTGATGAAGAACTGGCTGCCGCCGCTGTTCGGGCGTCCGGTGTTGGCCATTGAGATGGTTCCTCTGACGTTCGAGTGGCCGTGCCCGAATTCGTCCTCGATCGTGTATCCGGGGCCTCCCATTCCGGTTCCGTCCGGGTCCCCGCCCTGGATCATGAAATCTTCGATGACTCTGTGGAAGATAACGCCGTCATAGAATCCATCGTTGGATAGTTTGACGAAGTTTCCGGTCGTTATGGGCATGTCGTCGTGCAGCTTTATGACGATGTTCCCCATCGAAGTATGCATTATGACGGTAGTCATGTTTGCGAGAATGCTGTGAGCCGTCATATATTTTCGTCTTCGTTTCTCGGGAAAACGTACTCTACGCTGTTCTTCCCGCACTTTCTGGCCAGTGATTCGGTGGCCATTCCGAGTTCCAGGAAGGCTGCGCTGTAGATTGCGTTAGGCACCAGGCAGGTGGGCGTAAGCTGCCCGCGGATGTCGTCGCGGTTGATTTTGCTGTCCTGGAATCCGTAAACGTCCTCCGGCGATACGGTCCTCAGTCTGGATGCGTATCCCATGACCACTTCGCAGTCGGATTCCATTTCTACGTCGAGGTCGCCGTCATCCCTGGCGGATACCGTCACCTTGGCTTTGCGGCCGCACATCCTCATGTCAACCTCTACCGTGGATGCCATAGGACGGAATCCCCGTCCCCATGCATAATTGTAACCGCCGAATCTCGAAGCGGTTTAATCCCATGGATGTAATCTCCACCGCATGATGCCTATGTCCAAGAAAGCTATATTGGTAGTGAGTTTCGGCACCAGCTACAACGACAACTGCGAGAAGACCATCGGAGCCACCGAGAGCCTCATCTCGAAGAGCTTTCCCCAATGGGCGGTTCTGAGGGCCTTCACCAGCAAAATGATCATTAAGAAGCTCAAAGAGCGCGACGGGAACGTCGTCTATTACATCGACGAGGCCCTTCAGAGGCTCGTGGATGACGGCTTCGACACGGTCATCGTGCAGCCGACGCACATCATGAACGGGACCGAATACGATTTCGTGGCGCATTTCGTCGAGAAATTCAGGGACAAATTCAGATGCATAAGGATCGGGAAGCCTCTCCTGACGTCCGGCGAGGATTATGAGAAGGTCGTGGAAGCCATCTCCGCAGGGATAATCATCCCAGCGAAGGAGATGGCCGGGCCCGACGCGGGAATCGTGCTGATGGGCCACGGCTCGGAGCACTTCGCCAATTCCGCCTACAGCCAGCTTCAGCTTTGCCTTTGGCTCTCCGGATATGAGGACGTCTACGTGACCACGGTGGAAGGTTTCCCGGATTTCGTCGACACGATGGCTCTGATGAAAGGCATGGGGATAAGGAACGTCGTCATACAGCCGCTGATGCTCGTTGCCGGCGACCATGCCAACAACGACATGGCCGGGGATGAGCCGGATTCCCTCAAGTCGGTCCTTGAGCACAACGGATACAAGGTATTCCCAGTGGTCAAAGGCCTCGGAGAGATCCCAGAGTTCCGCCAGCTTTTCGTGGATCACATCTCCGACGTAATGAAGGAATGATTTTATCGGGGCTTCGGCCCCCATTTTTGTCATGAAAATTCTGCCGAGAACCTGCGTGTACCAAGCGGTCTCGGCGTCCGCTCTTCATTGTCTTGGGACATAAGCACGGATTTTTTCTCATCCAGACGTCAGAGAACCTCTGGCCAGCATTATGTTGTGTGCAAAATTACGTTTGATTATTATACTTATCAGGGCGATTTCAGTCCAGAGCGTCCTGGCATGCGAAAAGCATCCTGGGCCCTTCTGAATCAGAGGCATTCACATGCATGATAAATGCGGCATCTCAGAACGGGGCGGAAATTTCTGCCTCAGAAAAGAGACGGTCATCGCTTTCCTGGTAGTCGCCATCTCTCTGGCCGCGGTCATCTCCTTTGCGGGGGATTCCGACGCAACCAGCGGCAACTGCGGGAAGAACGGAGACAACATGACTTGGAGTCTGGACGGCACCAAGCTGACCATATCCGGCGTAGACGACATGGAAGACTACGACAGCAAGGCGACGCCTTGGGGGACTTCTGTAACCGAAGTTGTCTTCCTTGGCAACCCATACAGCATCGGGAAGAACGCATTCACCAACTGCTCATCCCTCTCATCCATAGATTTCGGCAATGTGAGGCAGATAAGCGAGGGCGCATTCTCCGGCTGCGTCTCCCTCAAATCTGTGGCCATCCCCGATAAAATGATATCCATAATGGGCGACGCTTTCAAAGGAGATTCGTCCCTGACCGAAGTGACCATCGGCAGCAAGGTCAACAGCATTGGCAAGGGCGCATTCTCCGGCTGCGTCTCCCTCAAGTCCATCACCATCGGAAACTCTGTCGTGGACATAGAATCCGATGCGTTCAAGGGAGATTCCTCTCTCGGCAGCGTAACCTTCGGAAGCTCAGTGAAGAACATCGAAAGCGGAGCGTTCTCAGGCTGTCCTTCGCTGACCTCGCTAACCTTCCCCGACTCCGTGAGGACCATCAAGAGCAACGCGTTCAACGGAGCGTCCCATCTGAGCACCGTAACCTTCGGGACCGGCCTGCAGATGCTCGGAAACGATGCGTTCTCCGTGGAATTCCAGAATAAGAGCGGCAGCAAGGTAACCAATCCCATCGATCTCGCGGGACACACTTACAGATCCGTCAGCGACGGAGTTCTCCGCGAGGCATCGGACGAGCCCCAGAAGTGCGGGGACAATCTAACCTGGGTCCTCAACGGAACCAAACTGACCATCTCTGGTACCGGCCCCATGTACAGCGATTTCCACAAAGCTCCCTGGGGAACAGACGTCACCGAAGTCGTCTTTGTCGGCACTCCGACCAGCATCGGAGACAGCGCATTCAGGGAATGCAATATCAAGTCCATCACAATCCCCGATTCTGTCACGACGATAGAGGATGATGCGTTCAGTTATTCCGCGCTCGAGTCCATAGACTTCGGCAACTCTCTGACGTACCTCGGCAGCTATGCTTTCAATGGCTGCGAGAAGCTCGTTTCCGTGAAGATACCAAGCACTCTGAGGACCATCCATTCCTGTGCGTTCTACAACTGTTCCAGCCTCAGCGAATTGGATCTCGGCTCCGTCACCTACATCGAGGGCAGTGCGTTTGCAGGATGCTCCGCGCTCAAATCCGTAACGATACCCAATTCGGTGAAGACCATCGAATACGGTGCGTTCCAGTATGACAGGAACCTCAATCATGTCTCCTTCGGGAACGATCTGGTCGAACTCGGCAAAGACGCGTTCTCCGTCCAGTTCCAGGACAAGAGCGGGAAGACTGTCACCGCTCTGTCCGATCTCCGCGGCCACACATTCGAAGGCAGCGACGGCGTCCTCCGCGAGACCGGAGACGTCCCAGCTCCCATCCACGTCACCGGAGTAAGTCTGGATAAGACCAAAGCTTCTTTGGATGTCGGCAAGAGCCTGAAGCTGAATGCGACGGTATCCCCCGACAATGCTACGGATAAGTCGGTGCACTGGGAGTCCAGCAACGATCTGATCGCTACTGTAGACGGTGACGGGAATGTGAAGGCAGTGTCCGCAGGACAGGCCACGATAACGGTCTTTACCAATGACGGGTACAAGAGCGCTTATTGCTTGGTGACGGTCAATGCCGAGCCATCGCCCACGCCGACTCCTACCCCAACTCCGTCCGGATCGGACAACACCCTGCTCTATGTCGGCATCGCTGCGGCCATCGTGATCCTGGCCCTTCTGGCTTTCTTCTTCCTGAGATCCCGCGGAAAGGTCTGATCCCATAATGGGCGGCGCCCTTCGGGGCCCGTCCAAAACATTTTATTGAGTTTTGATAAAGTCTGAGAACGATGAGATCAACGGTATGTCAGTGTCGCGGTCAGCTGGGCGATACGCTTCCGTTCATACCACTTCTGAAGGCTGTACCGATTTTTCCGTCGAGCGGAGGGCGCGCGAGTACAGGAAATAGTTGATTCCTATGCCCAGATAGCTCACGAAGGTCAGAGCGTAGATTATCGCTTCGAATCCATGCTGGCATACCACTCCGTAGAGGGCGAGCTTGATGAACGACCACAGAAGATTGGCGTGCATGGCATCCTTGGAATGCTTCATGGATTGCAGAGCCGATGCCAGGAACGCGCGGACGCAGCTGGCCGGTATGAAAAGAGCGAACCATCTGAGGGTCCACACCAGCTGCGGGCGGATCTCCATCATGGTCTCCTCGTAAGTGAATGCCATCGCGAAGATATCCGCGAAGATGAACAGCATCGCGGACAGGATCAAAGGCATCAGCAGCGACCATTTGAAAGTGTATCCGAAGCCGTCCTTCATCTTATCCAGTCTGCGGGCTCCGAGGGCCGCCGCGCAGACGGGTATCATCGCTGTAGCCAAAGCGGCGGATGGGAGGTTTATGAGGGACACGTATCTCCAGGGGAGGTTATAGAGCATGATCGCAACGGTTCCGCCGGCGATCACGAGGAATATCCTTTGGATGATGTCCGTGACGGCGGTGATCAGCTGCTCCCCGGTCTTGGGCCCGGCAATCTCGAAGAGCTCCTTGCGGTAGCTCATGTCGCTTTCAGAGCGTCTGAAGGAGAGTTTGACCGCTGTGGACCCATTCAGATACCACCTGAAACCAATGGCCATGGATACGGCGTAGGATATGCAGGTCGCCAGAGCCGCGCCTGTGAGCCCCAATCCCAGGCCGTAAATGAGCACCGGATCCAATGCCATGTTGAGGAATGCAGCGGATATCTGGGTCACCGTGGATCTCTTGGCGGCGCCCTCTCCTCTGAGCATTCCTCCAAGAGATTGGAATACGATTATCGTGGGAGACAGGACGATGAAGGGGAGAAGATATTCCCAGCAGTAGCTGCGGACATCGCCCGCTCCCATGATGTCTATCGCAGCGTCGGCGGAAGCCAGAACTATGATCGATGCAACGGCCGACAGTATCAGCGACCATTTCACGGTCAATGAGGCGATCCTTCCGGCGGATTCGCGGTCGCCCTTCCCCAGACGGAATGCGATGGTGGTGGTGGCCCCCACGCTCATCCCTATCCCTATGTAAATGAATGCGTCGTAGATCGGGATGATCGTAGATAGGCCAGAGCTGGAAGCGATTCCGAGACCGCTGGTGAAGAAAGTGTCCACAAAGGAATTCAGTTGTCCCACGACTAAAGCCGCAAGCAGAGGTATGAACATAGACGCAATGGCCTTGCGAGGGTCGCCCAGCATTTTTCCAGTTCTTTCTCCGAAGCCGCCATGTTCATCCTTTGGTCCGTCCGTGGTTTGCTGCTGCAAGCAAAGCTCTCAGCGTGTTTATCAGCTGGATGCAAGCGCGGAATGGCTCTCATCGTTCCGCAAACTTGCGTTCCACCCATCGATTCGTATATGCTAGGGATATAAAAATGTTCACAATTCAGCGATATATTGCCGAATATTCTGTATGATCAAGCCGGTCAAAAAATTCGTTTGCAACAATTATTGGAGCATTATATCTGTTATTGCATAATCAATTCATTATCATAGTGTGTTTAGTAACACTAATTTTTTTATTAGTATGTATATAAATAACAATA